>SAMEA104315437__coassemble_374_pt1 | contig 24477 bp, 22 predicted proteins | sample SAMEA104315437__metabat2_low_PE_039 | metagenome-assembled genome bin SAMEA104315437 (sample SAMEA104315437) | gut metagenome | biome: Monkey gut; feature: monkey-associated habitat; material: faeces | place: China | collected 2013 | reverse complement strand
ATTTTGTCTCTTTCCCCTATCTCCTAAAGTTGCATTTATGAGTTGAACTTGCATCATTTTGAAAGTGCCGTTTCGCTCGAAAATCACCTCAAAACATGGAAAATTTCTCATCGAATGACCTGTTTTGCTTTCTTGCTTTGTCGTTAGGAAAATGTTGGAATACGGCTTTGGGTTTTGTTAATTCAGAGAGAACAATAATCTCGAACCTTCGCCTGATAGAACACACAATGCGAAATAGCTCTGTTCGTCGCTTCCCTGTTTTTTTTTGAGGCAATATAAGAACAGAATTGAATATCCTGACTTGAACTTATGCTATCTTATATTTCCTCCAAATTTGCATTTATAAGTTGAGTGTAGAAAGTTGGAAAAAATAGCCTACTCGATTATTTAAAGTAAGTTTGGGATAGAGTCCTTATCCCTTTATAATAAGTACTTTTGGAAGATTTCCCGATTTTGAGGTAACGATTTGCCAACCGTTCTTGTTGCTGTATTCTGCTTTGATATGCTTTATTTGCAACTCTTTAAATGATATCTGGGCAAAAATACTGCGATATGTTTTGCAAGTATCGCAAATATATGCTTATCTATACTTTTATAAACCTGCAATGTCCTCTTTCAAAGTAAATGCACTGGCCATAGCTTTTCTATATGTAAGTAATTTTCCATGAGTATAAATTTATCACGTCCTATAACATCTTTGAGGTCGCTAGGAAACTCTGCCATATCTTTGTAATTACTTAATACAACAAATTCAATATCATCGTATTCAAAAGGAAAATCATGTGGAACTCGCCATTCTCTTTCATGTGAATAATCAACTGTGCTAAAATATTGTCCTTTCATATGCTTTGGACGATATGCTGGAGAGAATGGTGTTATAAATGGCCAAACATGTTTGTCGAATTTATTCTTAGACATTTGTTTTTTGAAATGGTCTGGACGCATGTAATATACTGGACCACCATGCTTAGAAAATATAGTTGGTTTTGAAAAGCCAATGCCATATTGCGAATATTGTCTAGTATGTGCAATTAAACTAGACCAAGGACATTCAGTAAAACAAACAGCGTTAGCATGGGTCCATGGCATTTCTGTCGCTGTAATTTTTTTTACTCCGCAGAATTGATATTAATCTTCCTTTGGCATTCATCACTTGAATATCATGATAGACATCTTCTGTTGATGGCTTTCCATCTTTTGTGAAATGCGCTAAAAAATTTGAAAAATCAGGTTTGTTGTCCATATTTTCATTGTTATTATACACTACCGAAAAAATATCCAATTCAGATACACAGGAATACCCTTATACTTTTATTCTATATTCTTTCTTGGATTTATTTCTGGAACAAAAATAGCACAAAATTGTGAAACTAAAAAGGACGAGCTGTCTTAATTTAGCTCGTCCTTTGAAAATTCAGTTTTATCTGCTCGAATAGTGTGAACTATGAGAGCGATGAGAACTGTGTGAGCTATGCGAGCTGTGACTGCTGTGAGAACTGTGACCGGCGAGTAGCTTAAACTCGGCAGAGGACTGCTCCAACACCAATAATTGCTCCTGCTGTTGTTCGATTTGTGTGTTGTTGGTTACCTTAGCAACAATCTTATCGCTGACATAGGAACAATAGCTTGCACCTGCAAGAATTGCAGAGACGGCAAAGAACAAGAGTTTCTTCATTGATACCTCCTTTTTTTTAGTTAAACAATTATTTATCTGATAGATATATCGGGTGATATACCTTCTATTTTCTTGATATATGCACTATGAGATTGTCTATTTGCCTCAAATAAACCTGCACATTGTCCTTTCAATACACAACCGTCGCATTCAGGAATATATATATCTTTCCAATCTGAAATAGATTGTTGGGCATAGTGCCGAATATCTTCGGGCAATATACATAATTGTGCGTTGTAGATATAGGGTTTCATTCCTCTATCCGCAAGTAATAAAACAGCTTCACGCAATTCCCTATTGTAATCATACGGGTCTATCCATAGTTCTTCAAAATTTTCTTTCGCCAAGCCAGTTGTTTCCATTTGCATAAAAGCTACTTGGGCGACAAAAGGAAAGTTATGATAGATGAAATCTGCAAACTGAGGTAATCGCTTGTAGGTCTGTTTATGGACGACTATGCGAAGTCCAATACGCAGATGAAATAGCGCAAGGTTGTATAATCCTTGTACCGTTTTATAAAATGTCTTAGCTCCTACTATACGATTGTGCTCTTCTGCAATATCCGAGAACAACGGTATGTCTATTTGTAAATCCTGATGCCGACATTTTGCCAATTTCATGGCATATTCCTTATCTGCGAATTTTACTCCATTAGAAAGAATACTGATAGCTGTTTTTGGTAATTCTTTTTAATTTGATTTATCAACGTAAAGAGATTATCACCAATGAGCGTAGGTTCTCCTCCTGTTATGCCAATCTCTTGTGTATTATTATTCATTAAAGAGATAAGCCTCAGATTGAACGGCGTTTTATCTTTCTCTTGTAAGATAGGAGGTTGTGGGCACATAATGCAACGATGGTTACAACGCTCAGTTGCCATCAACGCATTGTGGTGGGAGTTAATTTCATATACAAATACGATTTCTCCCTGTTTATTAACAACAACTATATCTCCTTCGTGAAAATCGCTAATGTTATTCACTATACAGTAAGGTTTTACTTTGCTTATGAAAGTTGCACACGCTGTAATAGTAGCTAAATAACCGAATGCGGGTTTATTCGTATCATTACAAACCAATAATTGTTGGAACGCCCAAACAAATTACCTTTACCAAAGGTAATGCGCCCTACTATGTCGTCTTCTATGTTATATGAAGTCCCTTGAATTTGTTTCATAACGCAATCAATTTAACCAAGACCAAAATATTCTGTTTATCTCTGGGTCGTGTTTTTGTAATAACTCAAACAGATAGTGTATGATAGCTTTTGTTTTCTTACACATTTCGTTTGTCGGTCTAAAGCCTATCATATCGCCTTGCTCAGACATATTACGAACGGGGTCAGCACCACAATAGGGTTGGAATACACATTCAGCGCAAACAGGTAAACATTCATTGCAAGCGGAGGCAATGATATGATGAAGCAATTCGCCATTGAACATTTCTTGATAGCTGTTCTCGTTTACATTACCCAATCGGAAATAGTAATTTTTGAAACGTGCCATCATACGGGCTTCATCCGAAACATATACATTACCGTCATAATCATAGATTGCTCCTGCAATACCCACTCCGGCAGGTGATTGCAAATCAACAAAACCTGTAGCAAACGGAGTCAGCATGCGTTTCAGTAACAAAGCAGCAAAACCTTCCACAAAGAAAGTTCCTTGTTTGTTCAATTCAATGATATAATCCAAGCCTTCTTTATAGTTAGTGATGAACTCCTCCACAGGATAAGCAATTCTTTCCTTATATTGCTTGGCAAAACCATAAGGATTAAGCGAGCGTAAGAAGATATTGTTAAATCCCAAACGTATATATTCATCGATAATATCCTTGAAACGCCCCAAACTATGTTTAGAAGTGGTCATCAGAGCCGAAACACAATCGCTGTCACCCCATATCTGCCGTATCATAGAAAGGTTCTTTTCAAAGATGGCGTGATGGTCTAATTCTCGATTTTGCAGTGGACGATTCATGTCGTGCAAATCTTTGGGTCCATCCAAAGAAGTAGAAATCATACATTTGTGTTTTTTCAGATATTTCACCATATCTTCGTTGAGTAACGTAAGATTGGTGCAAATGACGAAATCCAATTCTCTTTTCTTGAACAAGTTTTGCCATTCGGCTTCTTCTATGATATATTTGACCATATTGAAGTCAGTAGAAGGATCTCCTCCTTGAAATTCTATTTTTATGTATGGCGATGGAGATTGAAAGATGGTTTTTACTACATTTTTGGCTGTTCGTTTTGTCATGTCAGCAGAATAGTCATTGATATTTTTGCGAGCCACTTGGCAATATATGCAATTGGAGTTGCAACGTAAGGTAGGAACAATCATGTGTAGTGAAGTGAAATCTCGTAGAATGCTTTTCTTCGTACGAAATTTTGTGGCAAGCATTTGCACAACATCTTCTACGCAATCAGTTGTGGCTATTTGTTTCGACTTTATATCGTAGAACAAATCACTATGTACATCCATTCTTCCATTTATAAAGTTATGGAAATCTTCATTCTTCAAGAAAATATATTCACCAACTTCATTTGTCAGCAAGTATTCATTCTCGTTAAATCGCTCGAAGCGAAATGGGAGCAATTGATAATTCATTGTTTCGGATTTATTGGTTTGAAAGCTTCTTCAACTATCATATCTCTTATATGCCCAAATTGAACGTTGACATTTTGGCGTAGTTGTTGGTCAATAAGTTCATTGCAAAATTGCTTAGCTGCTTTTTCTGTTTCAGAGTTTTCGTTTTTGGGTTCAAAAATTATCCGTGCGATATTAGAGTTTTCGGTATCTGTTGCTATGTGAATATAGTACAGATGAGAGAACTTGTAAGTTGCAGCGATTATAACCTCTTTTGTATAGATACTCAAATCTGCAAAAACTTGAAATTTGTTGTTTTCGAGTTCTATTACTGGAAAATTTATATTTGTCATATTATTTTCATGTCTCCGGCACCAAAAGACAATTAAGTATTTAATTCATGGAGAAGCGTGGTACCGCAATGCTACGTTTAGTCAAAGGTCCTGAGAAAACCTGAAGTATACAATGTAACAAGTAGCCCACGCTGTGAAGCGAGAACCACTATGCTCACCCTTGTATACTTGTCTCAAATTTCTCAGGTTCTTGACTACAAGATAAGCATAACGCTTCTTTTAATTCATAATGTCTCGGATAGAACTGTTCCTATTCGATTGCAAAGATAGTAAAATATTGAAACAGCTTACTGATAAACGACAAATTATTCGTTAAATACAATTCTGGCTTCATCATATCGTTTCAATGATAGGTCTTTTTTTTCGTTGAAAATGTGTGGCTTGTTCGTTTTCTCATCGTAACAGCATCTGATAAGTATCTATGTCCGTTATGCTCTTCGCGTATGTAATACTTTCTTGAAATTGTTATTCTATAGCTCGATTTACTGTTGGATCGTACATACTTCCGGTTGCGGGATATAAAACAAGTATCCTCTTGCAGGCTGTTTCTCAACTGTCTTTGTAAGAGGATACACACTTCTGATATATGGAAAATGCAATAATCGAGCCTTATTGCAGGGCTGTTACTTTTTTCGGGTTGATGAATGTCTCGAATTTGCATTCTAAAGTGCCATTGCAATCGAAGACAAAGCACTCTCCGTTGGTTTGGTAGTCTTTTGCGTCTGTTATGTAGATGTGTTCGTTGTCGGCGTTGATGTTATAGACGGATTTGAGTTTGCTTGGCTCGCCGTTGTTGGTGCTGATGAAGGTTTGCGGGCTTGAGGCGAGGTTGTCGGTCGGTATGCTGTATATGTAATTCTTCATCGAATTGTCCATGTAAGCATATACGATTTTATTTCCGACCAATTCGTATGCGTTTGCGATGAATGGAATGCGTTCTTCTATTTGATATGTTGTGGCGTTTATCTTTGCCAATTCGGCATTGCTGTAACTTCCGGCACTGTAATCGTAAATGCCTCGTGCCTGAACGAAGACGTGATTGCCGCTTACTTTTATCGCTCCGGGGTTGAGCAATCCTTCTATTTTGTGCAGTAGGCTCAAATCATCGGGATTTATTACCGATATGGTACTGTCGAATTTCGGGTAATCCAAACCTCCGGTGTTTGCTACGAAGAGTTTACCGTTGCAGACTGCTATGGCTTCGGGATTGCGTCCTTGTGTTTTTGCTGTTTTTTCTATTTTGTAAGTCGAAGCGTTTATCTTGTATATGGTGCCGTCGAAGCATGTTAGATATATTCTTCCGTTATAATAAGCCAAGCAACGCGGTTGTGGGTTTTCTCCTGCTGTTATCGGAATAAGTGCTAAGCGTTTGCAATCTGCCTTGTTGACCACCATGACGCAGTTGGAACCATTGACGGCAATGAAGAGTTTGCCTTCGGCTTCAATCATGTCGTTTGCTGTTTCGCCCAAACCGGCATTGTTCACTTCGGTGAAAAGGTCTATTGTCGTTGTTTGCTTTTCCGAACTGAAAAAGTCGAGAGAGGAATTGTTCCTTCCCCATAAGCCTTCGCACAATACGTAATAGCCTTTTTCAAATGCGTTGTTAGAAGGTTCGTTTTCGTCGGGGTCTTCGTTACAGGAATAAAACATCATGCTTGCACATGCCATCATAAGCATTGTTGCAAAGAGCGAGAGTTCGTTTGTTCTTTTCATCTTTTTGATTGTTAGAATTTATACTTGAAATTGATTATCCATTGTCTGCCCGGCATAGGGTAGGATTTGATTACTTCGTATTGTGAGTTGGTGAAGTTGTTGCAACTTAGTTTTATGTTGATGTGTTTATGCGCGAAAGAGAGTGAAAGAGAGTGTTCGCCGTATGCGGGAAGGCTGTTGCGAGGGGAGTTTTGGTTGTTGGTATATCGTATTCCAACGTATGTTCCGGTATAGCTGAGGTTGAGTTTGTCAAAGTCCAAACTCAAAATGGCGTTACCGCTGTTCAACGGGGTGTATTGTATTTGGTTTTTATATGAATTGCTGTTCGGGTCATTGTCTATGGCGTAAGAATGGTTGTAAGTCAGGTTCGCGGATATGCCGAAATCGCGACCGAACAGAATACGTTCATGTTTCCATGCTGCTTTCACCTCTAAGCCGTCAATGCGTACCTTGCCATAGTTGACCATGCTCCAAATGAAAAGGTTGTTTCTCGGAACGGCTACTATTTTGTCGGTAACGGAGTTGTGGTACAGGTCTGCACTCAACAGAAAATCGTGGGTGCTTATTTCTCCGAAACCGTATTGTGCTGCCAAATGCAGGTTGTATTGCTTTGTTTTCTCGGGTTTCAGGTTTACTTCTCCGACGGCGTTGTAGTATAGGTCGTTGAAAGTCGGCAGACGGAAGATGTCCTTATAGAATACGCTTGCTTCAAAGTATTTTGTCTTTACGCCTACGCTGAAAAATGGGCTGAGGTGGTTTTGTGAGGAAAAGGCTTGGTTGCGTCCGGCTTCGTCTTTGGTATATGTATGCAGGATGTTGAAGTCGAAGAGTAACACCTTATATTTATATGCTGCGATAATGGCTGTGAGCGTGCTGAATCTCGAAGGGTCGAAACTGTAATTGTTTCGTGCTTTCAACTTCGAGGCAATCAGGTCGTTTGTCAAAGTGAGACTTGCTTTGTTTCCCTTGTGCCAAGAGATTATATTATTCCAATAAGCTTCGTTTTGTGTGTATCTGTCGTCTTGGAAGCCTTGTGCATTGTTGTAAAGAGGGTCGTAATATCGTGTATGCGAATAGGATAGCTTGACATGGGTTTTATAGTCGAAGAAATCGTTTATTCTTAGTTTATACACGCTTTGCAGAAAGGCATCTTTATCCCACAGGTGTTGTTTCGAGTTCTGGTAATACAAGGTTGTGGGACCCGGTAAGCCTTTGTCGGAATAGTAGAAATAAGCCTTGGTGCGTAGAGAACTGCGAGTGTTTATGTCGTAGAACAGATTGGCTTCCGCTTGAGCAGAGAAGAAAGAATTGTTTTGTCTTTTCTCTTTTGATGTGCTGTCATTGGCGGAAAAACCATAGTGAAGCGTATATGGGTATTCGCCTTTGCTCGAAACGATGTCGGTATATATATTCGTGCTTACTTTATTGCTGAATTTATGATTGAGCATTACGGTGAATGTTCCGAGTTTGAAACTGCCTGTTCCCAAAGAGGCATAACCATCGGTATTTTTCCCTTTTTCAAAATATGGTTTCCGGCTTTCGATAACAAGGACGTTTGCGGAAGATAGGCTTTTGGCGGTTTGCATTCGTTGTATGCGATTGCCGTTGCTCAGCGATAATTCGTTGATGTTGTCGGTTCCGAATTTCGATAGGTCGATTTGTCCGTTTTGTGCGTTGTTTATGCTTAGTCCGTCGTAGATTACATTTGTGTGCATCGAACCGAGACCTCTGACGGAGACGGTTTTCAATCCTCCGATGCCGCCATAATCCTTTACTGTTACTCCTGAGAGGAATTTTGCCGCATCGCCTGCCGAATTGAATGAGACTTTGTCGAGTTGTTCGGCTTTTAATGCGTCTCCGCTTGTTTGTCTGTTTTCTTCTTTAAGGGAGGTGGCAACGATATCGACATTATCCAAACGGACAGTCTTCAAACTGTCTTGCCCGAATGAGACAAAACAATATAACAATACCGAACTTGCGATTAAAATCCTTTTTGCAATCATATATTTTTACTCTTTCCTCGAGAGTTAAACATCAAAACAACGGCAGGTCTTCTGACTCATTCCCTCGAACGACACCTTCCCATTCTTTCTTTTCCGAAAGGACAGTGGCTTTTTGTCCTCGAAGATATTATTAACTCACAGCAGCGGGACTGTTCGGGATTTGCACCCGATTCCCTTTTAATCGAGAGTTACAGAGCGTAACTTCTCGAACCGTTGCGAGTGCAAAGGTATGACTTTTCCGTGATACGACGATAGTTTTTCCGATTTTCTTTCACCGATTGGAAAAAATGTTATAAGTTTGCAGCCGGTTTCCGTCACGAAACGGCGAACCGAAAAAACAGATCTTTAATACAAAAAATTCTTTTCAAATTCCGTCGCAACGAAACGGCGGAAGGTTATTCTAACAAAATGAAGAAGATATGGATAATTTGACATCTACCGAAATCCTCGCTTCTCAAAAGGAGCAGGAACAACAAGAGGAAAAGAAGGAACAGCGTTCCGATGAAGTGGCAGAGATATTGGCTGTCGAAACAGAAGAAGAGGTCGCTACGCAGGAGACTGTGGAAGAGTTGACAAAGAAGGCGGAGGCTTTGACGAGGGAAGAAATCGTCGAACAGATGAGGCAATTATGCGATGCAGGCGATTTTTCTGCTTTGAAATCGAAAGCCGGTGTTTTGAGAAATGTGTTCAACGAGAAGACCTCTGCAATGAGAAAGGAACGTTTGGAAGCCTTTTTGGCTGATGGTGGTGCAGAGGAAGATTTTAAAAGAGATAGCGATAAGACGGAAGAGGAATTCAACAGGCTTTATGTCTCGTATAAGGAAAAGCGTCAAAGATATATAGAACAGCAGGAGAAGGAAAAAATCGATAATCTTGCAAAAAAGCAAGCCGTATTGGCGGAATTGAGAGAGTTGTTGCAGAGTGAAGGGTCGTTGAAAGAGATCTATGACAACTTCAATACCATTCAGGAGAAATGGAAAGCCATAGGAGCTGTTCCAAGAGCGGAAATCAATACTTTATGGGAGAATTACAGGTTTTTGATAGAGCAGTTTTTCGATAAGGTTAAGATAAGCCGTGAATTGAGAGACATGGGCTTGAAGAAAAATCTGGAAGAAAAGCTCGCTTTGTGTGAAAGAGTGGAGAGCTTGATGTTGGAGAGTTCGATAAACGAATCATTCAAACAGCTTCAGGAGTGTCATCAGCAATGGAAAGAGATAGGTCCTGTTCCGTCCGACAAGAGCGATGAAATATGGGAGAGATTCAAAAATGCTTCCGATGCAGTAAACAAGCGTCGTCAGGAGTATTATGATAAAGTGAAAGAGGAACAATCCAATAATCTTTTGGCGAAGATAGCCCTTTGCGAGAAATTGGAAGAGTTGTTGAAGAATGAAGTCTCTACTGTTAAACAATGGAATGAGATGACGAATGAGGTGAACGAGTTGTTCAATCTTTGGAAAACCATAGGAACTGTTCCCAAATCGGAAAACGAGTATATATGGAACAGATTCAAGAAGCCGATAGATGCATTCTTCGCCCGTAAGAAAGAGGCTTTTGCAAAGATGAAAGCAGAGCAGGAGGTAAACAGTGAGAAGAAAACGGAATTGTGTGTAAAGGCCGAGGCTATTGCGGAAAGAAAGGATTGGAAGGCTGCGACGGCTGAACTGATAGAGTTGCAAAAGGAATGGAAAACCATCGGGTCTGTTTCAAGAAAGCAATCCGAGAAATTATGGACACGTTTTCGTGCAGCTTGCGATAAGTTCTTCGAAAGAAAAGCAGAGAATTTCAAAGAACAGAAAAGTTCCGAAGCAGAGAATATAGCAAAGAAAGAAGCCTTGAGACAGGCAGTAAAAGATTTTTCGTTTACCGAGGACAAACAGAAAAATCTTGATACCATAAAGGATTTTCAACGTCAGTGGTCGGAAATAGGCTTTATTTCATCTGCCGAAAGGCAACGTTTATGGACTGAGTTCCGCAAAGCGATAGATGCACACTTCGAGAAGTTGCAATCCGAAACAATGGAGTCGAACCTGAATAATTTCAAAGCGTATCTGGAGGCGGAGGGCAAGAAAGGAAATTTCGCAAGAGAGAAACGAATAATCAAAGAGCAAATCGACAAGTTGAAGAACGACATATTGTTATGGGAAAATAACTTGGGCTTTTTGGCACACAGCAAACAAGCAGAATTGTTGAAAGCAGAGTTTGATAAGAAAATGGATAAAGCAAAGGCCGATATTGCTTTGCTGAATGCCAAATTGAAAATGCTCAACAAAGAAGAGGTAGAGAAAAAAGACGAAAAGTAAGAACTGATTTGTTCCGTTTGAAGAAAAAGTCGTATCTTTGCACGCTCGAAGCGAGTAGCGAAATAAAATATTGTTTAACATCCGTTTGGCGAAACCGGGCTTAACGGCAAAAAAGAACTAAGATGAAAAAAGGAATTCATCCTGAAAATTACAGACTATGTGTCTTCAAAGACATGTCTAACGAGGAATACTTCATAACAAGGAGTTGTGCAGATTCTAAAGACGAGATTGAAATAGACGGAGTAAAGTATCCGTTGATAAAGATGGAAATCTCGAATACTTCTCACCCGTTCTTTACGGGTAAAGTGAAACTTGTCGATACGGCAGGACGTGTGGATAAGTTCATGAACAAATACAAAAATCGTAAAACCAACTTGAAATAAGTCGATTGTAACATCGATTGAAAGCAAAAAGCGTTCTGCATTCAAAACAGAACGCTTTTTTATTTGTTAGTTGGCAATAAAGTTGTATCTTTGTATCGTTTATTGATATATTGATACGAACAACAAAACCATTGAAAACTATGAACTACATTCTTTTTGACGATGTATCACGCGAATCATTGAAACCGCTAACTTATATAAGACCTGTATGTGATATAAGGGTCGGAATATTGACCATAAGAGAGAAGTGGGAACGTTATTTGGGAGAAAAGACTTCGACAATGACCGAAGACTATCTTACTGTAAAGTATCCTTCCGAATTGTCTGATGCAATGATGTTGATAAACGGTTCCGTTTGTCCGACACCGGCTTTGGTCAAGCAGGTGAAAGCCTTGAAGACGGGACAAACCCTTGTTTGCGGTGAAAACATTGTGGCAATGTTCAAAACCAAAGACGAGTTTATGTCGGAAGAGGACAATTCCGAAATGATAAAGACGGAGGAAGACTTCATCAAGATAATAAACCCGTGGGATATATTCGTCTTCAACGACAGAGCATTGAGGGAAGACTTCGAGTTGATAACGAAAGGTCGCAAGAGTGCTGTATTGAGCGACACCAATCGAGTTTTCGCTCCGGAAAATATCTTCGTCGAAGAGGGAGCGGTTGTCGAATGTGCAACTTTGAACGCAAAAGAAGGACCGATATACATAGGTAAAGATGCCGAGATAATGGAGAACAGTGTCGTAAGAGGCCCTTTTGCCATGTGCGAACATTCCGTACTTAAACTTAGTGCCAAGATTTACGGAGCGACGACTCTCGGACCATACGTGAAAGTGGGGGGCGAGTTGGCGAATGTCGTTATTTTCGGTTACAGCAATAAAGCTCACGATGGCTTTATCGGCAATTCCGTGATAGGAGAATGGTGCAACATAGGGGCTGATACAAATGCCTCGAATTTGAAGAACACATACGAAGAAGTCAGATTATGGAGCATAGAGAAGAATACGTTTGTTCCTACCGGTCAGACTTTTTGTGGAACAATCATGGGCGACCATTCGAAATGCGGAATCAATACCATGTTCAATACAGGTACGGTGATAGGCGTAAGTTCCAATATTTTCGGACACGGTTACCAAAGAAACTATGTACCATCGTTTGCTTGGGGCGGTCCGAGCGGCATGAAAACATTCGAACCCGATAAAGCAATAGAAGTGGCAGAGAAGATGGAGGCGAGAAGAGGTATAGAGATGAGCGACATCGATAAAAGAATACTGCTACACGTATATAGAAGTACGTTGAAGAACAAGAAACTAAGATAAAACGCGATGTTGAATAAAGATTTGATTGATTTGACACGGTTGATGGGGGACGGGGATACCGAAATCATACCTTTATTGACAGAGGAAGATACAAAAGATTTGACAGTTACGGACATGCCGGAAAATTTGCCCATATTGCCGTTAAGGGGTAATGTGTTCTTTCCGGGGGTCGTCTTGCCGATAACGGCAGGCAGGGAAAGGTCCGTGCAGTTGATAAAAACAGCCTATAAAAACAAGCAAATAATCGGTATAGTAGCCCAGAAAGTTCTGTCGGTCGAAGATCCGTCTGATGCAGAACTTTATCGCTACGGAACGATGGCAAGGGTTCTCAAAACCCTTAACATGCCCGATGGTACCACAATGGTGATTTTGCAAGGCTTGGACAGGTTCGAGTTGGAACATATCATAACCAACGAGCCATATTGGGTCGGAAAGGTGCAACCTGCACCCGATGGAGCCAAGGATATGCCTCATAATGCACAAGCAGTTGCCGAAGCATTGAGGGACAGTTACCTTAAACTTTTGAAGATGACGACCAACGTGCCATCGGATCCGGGTTTTGCCATTCGCAATATAGAAAGTCCTTATTTCCTTCTTAATTATGTTGCGGCACATTTGGATATAGATGTGCCGGAAAAGCAGAAACTTCTGGAGATGGACGACTTCACCAAGCGAGCGAACAAAGTCTTGGAAGCATTGAGCAAGGAGACCAACCTCCAAGAGTTGAAGATGAAAATACAGCGTAAGGTAAGCAAAGACATAGACAAGCAACAACGAGACTATTTGCTTACCCAGCAGCTTAAAACAATACAGGAAGAACTTGGAGGCAGTCCTTCCGAACAGGAAATCGAGGAATTGAAAAAGAAAGCCTCCAAGAAGCATTGGAATCAAGAGGTTGCAGCCGCTTTTGATAAGGAAATCGGTCGTCTTTCTTCAATGCACAGCAGTTCTCCCGACTATTCCGTCCAGCTCAACTACCTTAACTTCATGGTGGATTTGCCATGGAACGAATTTACCACCGATAATTTCGATTTGGACAAGGCACAGAAGACCTTGGATGCCGACCATTACGGCTTGGAAAAAGTAAAGCAGAGAATATTGGAGTATCTTGCCGTTTTGAAACTCAAAGGCAATATGAAATCGCCTGTGTTGTGTTTGGTCGGACCTCCGGGTGTGGGAAAGACTTCGCTCGGTAAGAGCATAGCGAAAGCGACAGGCAGGAAGTATGTCAGAGTTGCCCTTGGCGGATTGAACGATGAAAGCGAGATAAGAGGACATCGCCGTACTTATATCGGAGCCATGCCTGGCAGAATTTTGAAATCCGTATCCAAATGCGGCAGTTCCAATCCCGTATTCGTACTTGACGAGATAGATAAGGTTGCAGGCATGAGTGCAAACGGCGACCCTGCTTCTGCAATGCTCGAAGTCTTGGATCCCGAGCAGAATACCGCATTTCATGATAACTATTTGGACATAGATTACGACCTTTCGAACGTAATGTTCATTGCAACGGCGAACAGCCTTTCCAATGTACACCCCGCTTTAATAGATAGAATGGAGGTAATCGATATTTCCGGCTACATAGAACAAGAAAAATTACAAATAGCCCTGCGACACCTGTTACCGAAACAGTTGAAAGAACACGGCTTGGCAAAGAAAGACCTCGGCTTATCCGACAAGCTTCTTTCCATATTGATAAACCAATACACGAGAGAGTCCGGCGTGCGACAGCTTGACAAAACCATAGCGAAAATCGTTCGACACAGAGCCGTACAAATCGTGAAGGGTGAAGAATACAAGAAAGCCATCAAAGCCGAAGAACTGAAAGACATACTCGGTTTACCGATTGCCCAACATGACAACCAACTCAACAAGAATCATATCGGCGTTGTATGTGGTTTGGCGTGGACACAGGTCGGAGGAGAAATACTTTTCGTCGAGGCTGCCGCAGGAAAGGGTAAAGGGGGATTGAACCTGACTGGTAATTTGGGCGACGTAATGAAAGAAAGTGCAACCTTGGCATACGAATACATCAAAACGAATGCCGAGAGTTTGGGAATAAACGCCGACGAATTGGAAGAAAAAAATATGTATATACATGTGCCGGAAGGAGCAACTCCGAAAGATGGTCCGAGTGCCGGAGTAACCATGTTTACCGCAATGCTCAGCACATTGAAGCGTAAGGAAGTCAAGTCCAATGTGGCGATGACAGGAGAAATAACGTTGCGTGGCACGGTGTTGCCTGTGGGCGGGATAAAGGAAAAGATACTTGCTGCGAAGCGTGCAACAATAACCGACATCATTCTTTCGGAAGCTAACCGCAGAGACATAGAGGACATAAAGAGCGACTACCTTGACGGTTTGCAATTCCATTTCGTGGAAAACATGAGCGAAATTCCTTCATTGGCATTTGTCAATTAAATCCTAAAAATCGGAAGGTATGCAATTAAGATTGACTTACGATGAAATACGGGACTATGACTTCGGCATACCGCATGTCAAGAAATTAACGCCTGCGTACATTGACAATACTACTGTGAGTATTACCGCAGAGGTTGATTTCTTCATCAGTCTCTCATATAAGTTCCGATTGAAAGTCGAGCAAATCATAGGAACTGATCTGCATTTGACTTGTGATGACGGGATGTTGAAGATAGTCGGAATGATACCTTCTTTCAAAGAACAACTGCAAAAGAAAGCAGATTACATTGAAATAGACGGATATTCAATCGTTGTCCGCCTTTCAAAGATAAAACAGTTGGACAAAGTACTCGAAAAAGTAAAGCCGGAGAATGTTTCATTTGACACTTCCGGCATTATAATCGATATGAAGTTGAAGTAAAAAATTGCTTCAACTTCTTTTGTTTCATCTTATCCGAATTTCTTTACATGAATCGGTCTCTTATGCAAACATCATGGCGAAACTTATCAGCCAATCGCAAATTGTTCAATCATGAGTACAAAATCGTAAATTGCATCTGAGCTTTTCAAACAATCCATACCGACAATGAATATATCGAAGCAACAAAGCCTCCAGCCTATAGTGATAAAAGGAGCGAGGGTCAACAATCTCAAAAACATAAACGTTGAAATACCGAGCAACAAACTCGTTGTCGTTACGGGAGTATCCGGAAGCGGAAAAACTTCCTTGGCTTTCGATACTTTGTTTGCCGAAGGACAGAGGCGTTATGTTGAAAGCCTCTCCTCATACGCCAGACAGTTTCTCGGAAAGATGAACAAGCCGGAAGTCGATGACATAAGCGGCATAGCACCCGCCATAGCCGTCGAGCAAAGAACCGCAAACCGTAATCCGCGTTCCACCGTCGGAACAAGCACCGAGATATACGAATACCTCAAACTGTTGTTCGCAAAGATAGGTCGCACTTACTCCCCCGTTTCGGGCTGTGAGGTGAAACGCCACAGTGTAAACAACGTTGTCGATACATTGTCTTCTCTTCCCGAAGGTACGAAAGCAATCATTCTTTCACCAATCACTCTCAAAGAAAACGAAACCCTTTCTGACCGTCTTGAACTCCTGATGCAGTCCGGCTATATAAGAGTTATGCTTAACGGCGAAATCAAACGTATTGAGGAGCTCTTGGAAAATCCGCTTTCAAAAGTGGAGACACTGAGCATCGTCATAGACCGAATAAGCATAGAGGGAGTGAAGGACAATGAGGAACTGCGTATGCGTTTGTCCGATTCCGTACATACAGCATTTAACGAATCCGACGGCTTCTGCAATGTACTTCTGCCTGACGGTAAACTCATGCAGTTCTCAAACAGATTTGAAGCCGACGGAATAACGTTCGTCAAGCCATCGGACAATTTCTTTTCGTTCAACAACCCGTACGGAGCGTGCAAAAGGTGCAGCGGTTCCGGAATGATAGAAGGCATATCCGAGGATTTGGTAATAACACGAAGCGACCTCTCCGTTTATGACGGTGCAGTCAACTGTTGGAAAGGCGAAGTAATGAAGAAATTCAAAGAAGACTTCATTGCCAAAGCCTACAACCGCTTTCCTGTGCATAAGCCCTACAACCAACTTACCGAAAAGCAAAAAGACTTCCTTTGGAACGGCGATGAAACCGTCGTGGGCATAAATCGCTTCTTCGATATGATAAGAAGCGAAAGCTATAAAATACAATTCCGCGTTCTCCTTTCCCGATACACCGGCAGAACCATCTGCCCCGATTGCAAGGGAACAAGACTGCGTAAAGATGCTTCCTACGTCAAAATAGCAGGAAAAAGCATTGTCGATTTGGTTCTTATGCCCGTCAACGAATTACTCGATTTCTTCAACAATCTCAGCCTGTCCGAGTACGAGCAAAGCGTTTCCTCCCGTCTGCTTACAGAAATCCGCACCCGTCTTTCCTACCTTTGCGAAGTAGGATTGGGCTATCTGACATTGAACCGTCAAAGTTCCACACTCTCCGGCGGCGAAAGCCAGAGAATAGCCTTGGCAACCTCTCTCGGCAGTCCGCTAATGGGCAGTATGTACGTATTGGACGAACCCACCATAGGACTGCATTCCTGTGATACCCGCAACCTTATAAACGTCCTTTTGAAGTTAAGAGACGCAGGCAATACTGTCATAGTTGTGGAACACGACGAAGAAGTCATCAAGGCAGCCGATTACATAATAGACATAGGACCATACGCCGGCAGACATGGCGGCACTGTTGTTTTCGCCGGCACATTCGCTGAACTGATGACCCGTGGCAAATCCCTTACGGCGGACTTCCTTTCCGGCAGACAGGTCATTCCTTTGCCTGTCAAGCGACGTCGTTGGAAAGAATACATCAAAATAGATGGAGCAAGCGAGAACAACCTGCAATCCGTCAGCCTTACCCTGCCTCTGCAAGTCATCACGGTCGTCTGCGGCGTATCCGGCTCCGGCAAAACAACCCTGATAAAGAAAGTATTCTACAATGCCATGCGGTACAAGCTCGGAATGACGGTCGATGATATGCCTAAATGTTCCGAACCCACCGGAAGTCTGAAATTGATAGAAGCCGTGGAGATGGTCGATCAAAACCCTATAGGACGTTCCTCCCGCTCCAACCCCGCAACCTACCTTGGAGCGTTCGACGACATAAGAGCCCTCTTCGCCGAACAGCCTCTTGCCAAGAAGCGAGGCTTGAAAGCAGGGTACTTCTCCTTCAATATAGCCGGCGGAAGGTGCGAAGAGTGCAAGGGCGAAGGTACCGTAACCGTACAAATGCAATTCATGGCAGACGTAATCCTGCCTTGCGAAAGCTGCAACGGCAAACGATACAAAGATGAAGCCTTGGAAATAAAATACAATGATAAATCCATAGCCGATGTGCTTGCCATGACGGTTGAAGAGGCCATGGAATTTTTTGGCAAGGACGCAAACCCTCTCTGCAAGCACATAACACAAAAGCTGCAAGCCTTGAAGAAAGTGGGCTTGGACTATTTGCAGTTGGGGCAAAGCTCCATAACCCTCTCCGGAGGAGAAGCCCAAAGAATAAAACTTGCATACTTCCTCTCGAAAGGAGACACGGAGAAGAAAACCCTCTTTATCTTCGACGAGCCTTCCACAGGTCTGCACTTCCATGACATAGTCAAGCTGAACAAATGCTTCGAGGAATTGGTGAACCTCGGACACAGCGTCCTTATCATAGAACATCATATAGACATAATCAAGATTGCCGATTGGCTTATCGAACTCGGACCCGGCGGAGGCAAAAACGGCGGCACCATAACCTTTGAAGGCACACCCGAAGACTTGGTTACCAAAACCGACAGCCTTACCGCACAATACCTTAAACCCAAACTGTAAATCGGATAAACCAAAGTTTGAAACCGGATTATCGTTCGGTCTTCACTCAAAGGGCGTTTCAGAAAATCGAAAGGGCGAAAGAATTTTTTCTTTCGCCCTTTCGATAAATTCTTTCGCCGTTTTATTCTTCCGTAATGCTGTTTCGGTATTTCCTTACTGCCTTAATTCGGCGGCTTTCTTCATGTCGGCAGCGGCTTTGGCTTGTTCGCCTTTCTTCTCGTAGGCTTTGGCTCTGTTGGAGTAGGCTTGCCAGAAGGTGCTGTCGGCTTTGATTGCCGAGGAGAAGCATTCTATTGCCACGTCATAGTCATGCTTGTATTCGTAATTGATATAACCCACGTTGTGCAAGGCATCGGCATGGTCTGGTTTTATATCCAGTATTCTCTTGTACATATCCAATGCCTGTTGTTGGGCGTTGTGTTCTTGATAAAAGAGAGCCAAGGTGTACATTGCGTTGATGTTCTTCGGGTTTATGTTGATGGTACTCTTCAAATACTCCACCGCCAAACCGTCTCCCTTTACGGCATAAAGGTTTCCCAATTCCTCGAAAGCCTGTTCGTAATCGCCTTTCAGCTCCACGGCTTTCTTGAAGTCGGCAACGGCTTTGAGAGTGTCGCCCTGCTCTTTCATCGCCCAGCCTCTTATGAAATATGCCTTGGCTTCGTTCTTGTCCAAAAGCATTGCCTGTTTGATGTTGAACATGACCTTGTCATAATCCTTCATGTAAAGGCTTAACTCCGCCGATTTCAAATAAGCGTCCATGTATTTGCCGTTTACCTCTATTGCTTTCTGCAAAGAATTGAACGCAAGAGCGGTCTCGCCCTGTGCAAAGAGAATATCCGCTTGCAAAACGTAGTATTCGGCACGCTTCGGCGACAAAGCAACGGCTTTTTGTATGTTCGATAAAGCCTCATGCGTGTCTTCCGATTTCAAAAGCACCTCCGCACGTTTGTAATACAGCTCACTGTTTTTCGGTTCCTTGCGGATTTTTGCATCCAAAAAGGCAATCTGTTCCTTCAAGGGCAGTTTATCCAAATCGACAGGCTTATCCGAGCCGCCGCAACCGACAAGCAAAGCGGCAAAAGCCGACAAAATAAAAGTTTTCTTCAAGTTTATCATGACATTACACCTATGTAAAACGCCTGCAAAGATAAGACAAAACGCCGTTTCGCACAAACAAAAAGGCGAATAGGGCGAAATTTGTGGCAAAAGCCCTTGGCAATCAAAAAAAATATGATAATTTTGCAAGGAATTTCGGGAGCGGAAAGTCCGCAAAGCCGAAGCAATACATTAAAATCAAATCAAAACATGGTTAAAGCACATAACTTTAATGCAGGTCCCTGCGTATTGCCCAAGAAAGCAATCGAATCTGCAATCGAAGCAATAAGAAACTTCGATAACACGGGAATAGGAATATTGGAAATTTCGCACCGTACACCGGGTTGGGAAAGAGTGATGGCGGAAACGGAACAGTTGTGGAGAGATTTGCTTCACATTCCGGAAGATTACGCCGTATTATTCCTCGGAGGCGGAGCTTCAACACAATTCTTCACCGTTGCAGCCAACCTTTTGAACAAAAAAGCAGCTTACCTTCAAACAGGAGTTTGGGCAAAGAAAGCAATCAAGGAAGCAAAGTTCTATGGAGAAGTCGAGGTTGTCGCTTCATCTGAAGACAAGACTTATTCCTACATTCCGAAAGGATACACAATCCCTACGGATGCCGATTACTTCCACATAACAACCAACAACACAATCTACGGTACCGAAATAAAATATGATATGGACAGTCCCGTTCCGTTGGTTGCCGATATGAGTTCCGATATTATGTCGAGACCTGTCGATGTCAGCAAATACGCCCTCATTTACGGCGGTGCGCAAAAGAACGTCGGCCCTGCCGGAGTAACATTCGTCATCGTGAAGAAAGACATCTTGGGAAAGGTTGAAAGAAAACTTCAAACCATGGTGGATTATCGCACACACATAGGAGAGGAAGCGAAGAATCGTTCCATGTTCAACACTCCTCCTGTATTCCCTATCTTCGTTATGCACGAAACATTGAAGTGGTTGAAAGAAGAAATGGGCGGAGTAGAAGGCATTCACAAGATAAATGAAGAGAAAGCCAAAATGTTGTACGACGAAATCGACAGAAACAAAATGTTCGTCGGTACGGCAGAGAAGGAAGACCGTTCCATAATGAACGTATGCTTCGTAATGGCAAAAGGCTACGAAGACAAACAAGATGCATTCATGGCATTTGCGAAAGAAAGAGGCATGGTCGGCATAAAGGGACACCGTTCCGTAGGCGGCTTCCGTGCATCCATCTACAACGCATGCCCTGTCGAATCCGTTAAGGCTTTGATAGCTTGCATGCAGGAGTTTGAAAAACTAAACGCATAGGCTGAAAACACAACAACAGAACCGTAAGGCAAAATTCCGATTTCCTGCGGTTCTGTTTTTTTATTTTCCCTGTTCGAGCGAAACGCCGAAAGAAAAAATCGGAACGCCCTTTCGCAGGTGTCTTGACTTCCTTGTATGAAAATCGGAAAGCATTTCTGCTTCTCGTTTTTGCATAAGAAAGTCGCAGACAGGGAAAAGAGAAAAAGAAATCGGAAGAACAAAGAAACAAATTCGAGATATGACAAAAGTATTGGTAGCGACAGAGAAGCCGTTCGCAAAGGCGGCTGTCGATGGAATAAGAAAAATCGTTGAAGGAGCAGGATTCGAGTTGGCTCTTTTGGAAAAATACACAGATGTCAACGACTTCTACAAAGCAGTCGAGGACGCAGATGCATTGATAGTGCGTTCCGACAAAGTTACAAAGGAAGTCATCGACCACGCAAAGAAATTGAAAATCGTCGTTCGTGCCGGAGCCGGCTTCGATAACCTCGATCTTGCAGCCTGCACGGCAAAAGGCATAGTTGCAATGAACACCCCCGGTCAGAACTCCAACGCCGTAGCCGAGTTGGCGATAGGATTGATGATTTACATGGCGAGAACCACTTTCACACCTGCAACCGGAAGCGAGTTGAAAGGCAAGAAAATCGGTATTCACGCCTACGGCAATGTGGGACGTTTGGTAGCAGAGAAAGCAAAAGCAATGGGAATGCAGGTTTGTGCCTTCGACCCGTTCGTACCTGCCGAGAAAATGGAAGCAGAAGGCGTGAAACCAATGCAAACAATCGAGGAACTTTACTCGAATTGCGATTACGTTTCATTGCACATACCTGCAAACGACCAAACAAAGAACTCCATCAACTACGCATTGCTTTCAAAAATGCCGAAAGGAGCATGCTTGGTAAACACTGCAAGAAAAGAAGTCATCAACGAGGCGGACATGGCGAAGTTGTTGGCAGACCGTCCGGACTTCAAGTACGTTACAGACATCGCAGCAGGCAACAGCGAAGAGCTTGCAGCCTTTGCACCACGTTACTTTGCAACTCCTAAGAAGATGGGAGCTCAAACGGCGGAAGCAAACTTGAACGCAGGTTTGGCAGCAGCCAACCAAATCGTCGATTTCATCAAGAACGGCGTAACCAAGTTCCAAGTAAATAAATAGAAATCGATATTACATGGCGGCATTCCTCAAAGAGTGCCGCCTTTATTATACCCTGAAACGATTAACCGGCTTACCGAAAAAACATAATGGCTTCTTACCGGGAAGAAAATGTAAATGTGCCATCAAACACAGGTGTAGAGCTGAATGTATAAGTTGTAAATAATAACCGAATCGAACGTATCATGGAACAGGAAAATGAATTGTACGAGAAGATGAAAGCATTGTACGAGGGAATCAAAGAAGAGAATGAACAGTTGAAAAGAAAAATGGAACATGACCGCAAGGTCTTTCAGCGAGGATTTTGGATTGTTCTTTCACTTTTCGTCATTAGTTGGATATGGCAACGTCCCGTGAGGGATTATTTCGATTTCAAAATGGAGAATGAGAAAGAGGAGTGTCTTCGAAAGGGTATGCTTCCGAAGTTGCATTATTTCAGCGTGGAGTGTTTGGAATGCGATAAAGCAACGAAGGAATAAAACGTTACTTTATCGTTCATACCATTATTCGTTTCATATATCTACATAACAAATAAAGGTGCTTCCCTGCGAGGAAAGCACCTTTATTGTGTTTAACCGTTCTTCGACTTAGAACAAATACTTAACGCCGAATCCGAAACCTTTGAACCACAATCCGGTGTCAGGAAGTAATTCAAAAGATGGCTTCCAGTCCAAAGACAATGCAAATGGTGCGGAAGGTATTTTCCATTCCACTCCGATTACACCGTCTATTCCCAAGCCCAATGCCATATCGTCTTTTTCGTTGTTCCATGCTCCGATACTTGCACCGAAGCCGTAGTAAAGAGTAAAGCCGCTACCCAAACCTTGATTCCACTCATACAAACCGGAGGCGTTAAATCCGCCATTGTGGATATTCAATTGGAAATCCAAGTTGTTGGCACCCATGTACTTTTTTAGTGTTAAACCATAATCCCAACCGCCTCTGAGACCGATACCCCAGTTTTGGGCTTCTGCTTTTTGAAAAGGCAATGCAGCCAAAACCGCTACAACTGCCACGAAAAGAATTTTCTTCATCTCTTCTTGTTTTTTTGAATTAGTGTTATTACCGATATTTTTTGCAAAGGTAGGCTTTTTCCGTCAAATAAAGCCGTTTTGTCGGTGGAAAAATGAGAAATGCCTCTTTTGGGATATGGTTTCCGAGTTGTATTTCTGCACTTTTGCAGAGTGATTTTAAGAACCGACAAAGTATAACGCCGTCTCGCAAAAATAAAACGCTGCAAAAATTTGCTCAATCGGCGTTCCGGCAAATTCTTACGGTGTTTGATGTTCGGGAAAGTGTCTTCGGAATTGTTTCGATGGTCAAGAGGCAAAGTTGTCCACATCGATTTCGCTGATATTTTGTCGAAATGGATTTTCTTACTATTTTTGCACCAAATTATAACAGATTAAAAAATGAATATAAGAAGATTGGTATCGATTTGCTGTGGCGTATTGCTTGCAAGTGTGCTTGCAGCAGTTTGACCACACTTAATTTCGATGCTATATACTGTTCGGATTTTGAAAGCAATACAACACCATTCAAGAATCTTCCATTGACCACTGTCAATATAGGAAACAGTGTACAACGCATACCTGATTACCTTATATGTAATTGCAGCAGATTTATCTCGCTTACCGTTGGTACCGGTGTTTCAGCTATCGGAGACAGTGCGTTTATCGGTTGTAACAGTCTGACTTCGATAATCATTCCTAACAGTGTTACTTTTATCGGGAATTCTGCGTTTTTCGGTTGCAGCGGTTTGACCTTGGTTACCATCGGCAGTAATGTTGCTTCCATCGGAAATCAGGTATTCAGCGGTTGTTCGGATTTGATATCGCTTGTTTCTTTGGCTGCCATTCCTCCGATTATAGGTAATGAGTTCTTTCCTTCTCCGAATATATGCGATGTTACGGTTCCTTGCGGCAGTTTGGGAATATATACGACAAGCTCTTGGAATGATTATTTCAACGGTCGCTTTACAGAGGGCTTGTCCTTTGATTTGTCTGTCTCTGCAAATGATGAGGCATACGGTAGAGTTGAAGTGGAAACACAATCTTGCAATGTCAGAACTCTCACTGCAACACCGAATAACGGTTACGAGTTCACCGGCTGGAATGACGGAAATACAGAAAATCAAAGAACGGTAACCATTACAAGCGATACCGCTTTTACGGCAATATTCACCGCAAGCGGTTCGTCATCTTTGCAAGCGGTGAATGCAAGGGAGTTCGCATCGTATCCCAACCCTGCGAAGAACTTTGTAACTCGAAGCATTACAGGAGAACACTTTGCTTCAAATCCTCGACATCAACGGCAGAAGAGTAAGAACACTTGAACTCAAAGCCGGCGTTGATACTTTGCGAATAGACCTCGGCGACTTGCCAAAAGGTGTTTATACCATCATGCTCGGCAATGCAACGAAAAAGTTGATAGTCGAGTAAGAGCGAGAAGTATCAAGATACTTCAATATGAAGCCGCAGACAATAACGCCTGCGGCTTCATTGCTTTAATCGCTTTGTATCATATTCAGCTTTTTCGTGTTGCAAAGGTTTATTGTCCTATGTGTGCGAAGTGTGTTTTCTTATTATTACTGTACAGTAAAGCGAGAAAGATGATAAATATCCTGTCCAAAGCCTTGTAAAATCGGACTTCTGGTATTCTTTCTTCCAAAGTAAGCTCCCTTAATCGAAAAGAGTTGGTTCCGGTGGTGCTTTTTGCATCTTCTTTGCAAGGATATCATTCCATGTCTTCTCCGGTTTCTCCATGAATGCGATAAAATCAACGT
>SAMEA104315437__coassemble_351_pt1 | contig 26119 bp, 29 predicted proteins | sample SAMEA104315437__metabat2_low_PE_039 | metagenome-assembled genome bin SAMEA104315437 (sample SAMEA104315437) | gut metagenome | biome: Monkey gut; feature: monkey-associated habitat; material: faeces | place: China | collected 2013 | reverse complement strand
AGGGAGCGACTTTGTTGGTCATTGTATGACTTGTTGTAGAGATGTGTTTCAATCCACGCTCCCGCGTAGGGAGCGACACGGGTGTGATGGGATTGTTCGGACAAGACCAAGAGTTTCAATCCACGCTCCCGCGTAGGGAGCGACTGGGCAGTAAAAAGTATAGACTTCAACTACGAGAGTTTCAATCCACGCTCCCGCGTAGGGAGCGACATGCACACTTCACCACACGGACGAGCCATTTTTTGTTTCAATCCACGCTCCCGCGTAGGGAGCGACTAATTGTTTTGTTCTTTCAACAGGAGATTCTATTGTTTCAATCCACGCTCCCGCGTAGGGAGCGACGTTGGTTCGTCGGGTCGAATAAAATGAAAGATTGGTTTCAATCCACGCTCCCGCGTAGGGAGCGACCTCATCGCAAATATCATATTCGGGGTGAGAGCGAGTTTCAATCCACGCTCCCGCGTAGGGAGCGACTCCGAAACTGATTGCCTCATTCAAAGCCTCTATTGTTTCAATCCACGCTCCCGCGTAGGGAGCGACAGCAGGTGCGGAGGTTAACGTACAGAGCGATTGGTTTCAATCCACGCTCCCGCGTAGGGAGCGACACGTATCCAAGGCAAACGAATATATCCATTGTGAGTTTCAATCCACGCTCCCGCGTAGGGAGCGACACCGAATACGTTCGGAAATAAAACGCAAACTAACCGTTTCAATCCACGCTCCCGCGTAGGGAGCGACGACTTCTTTGTGTATTTTCTTGATTTCTTCCATGTTTCAATCCACGCTCCCGCGTAGGGAGCGACTGTTGGTTATAGTGCCTCTCGTGCTGCATCGACAGTTTCAATCCACGCTCCCGCGTAGGGAGCGACCTATGATACTCATGGAAATAAACGAAGACACAAAAGTTTCAATCCACGCTCCCGCGTAGGGAGCGACCACTTTGTTTTGATGGTGATTTTGCTTCTTTGTTTGTTTCAATCCACGCTCCCGCGTAGGGAGCGACTTCGGGAGATGTAACCGTAAAGACTAATATACAAGGTTTCAATCCACGCTCCCGCGTAGGGAGCGACTCAATCGAGGCTCTGAATGAGGCTATTAGTTTTGGTTTCAATCCACGCTCCCGCGTAGGGAGCGACAATGCAACGGTCTATTGACATAAACCAAGTGTGGGTTTCAATCCACGCTCCCGCGTAGGGAGCGACGCAATATCTTTGCCTTTCGCCTCAAGCAATGTCTTGTTTCAATCCACGCTCCCGCGTAGGGAGCGACGATTTGCTTACGGTGTTGCCGATGAATACCGTACGTTTCAATCCACGCTCCCGCGTAGGGAGCGACTGTATTGTATTTATATATTTGATAATATTCTCTTTACGATACCTATTCTGCGAATTTCCATTCTCTTACTGTTTAATCAACAGCAAGAGAATGGAAATTATTGTACAATTATCAGAGAATTAGTTGGTGCGACAATCTCGCAAAATATGTAAAACTTTGGTTTCGCATATTTTTGTCATATCACTATTGCATCGTTTACTCCGTATGCTGTTTCAATGCCCAACACTTCCACTCTTCTGTTGTCGTTCTTATTCAAATAATAGAAGCGTATGCTGTCTGTCATTGGGTCTATGATTTCCTTTATTCTTTCTTTCAAAAGGCAAAATTGAACTTCCGTTACTTCACATTCAAATACAGAATTTTGCACTCGTTGCCCATAATCTAAGCATGCCTTAGCTACTTTTCTTAGTCGTTTTTGTCCTTCTTTTCCTGTTGTATCTACATCGTATGTTGCAAGTATATACATATTCTTTTGCTACTTTATCAAAAATGCAGGATAATCGTCAATATCATTTCGTATGTACTTTGCCATCATCATTGCTTGGACGTATGGCAACAAGCCAATCTCAACTTTTTCGTTAAGGTATGGGTGAATTATCGTTTCTCGTTTTCTGTTCTGCCATGTTGTTATGAATGTTTTTCTACCTTTATCTGTCATTATCACTCCTCCTTCGCCCTGATAGAGAAAGTCTGCTGCGGAAACTTGTCGTTTGTTGATGAGAGAAAGGACAAATCTGTCGCCTAGATAAGCTCGAAATTCTTCCATCATGTCAAGAGCCAAAGATGTTCGTCCAGGGCGAAGTGTATGGAGAAAGCCTACGTATGGGTCAAGTCCGACTGTTTCCAAGGCTGCCGATATGTCGTTTGCCATCAGTGTGTATGCAAACGATAGCATGGCATTGACTGCATCTTTTGGTGGTCTTCTGCTTCTGCCTTTAAAAGGGAAAAATTCTTTTTGATTGAGAATAAGAAATGGTAAAACTCCGAAATAGGCGTTTGATGCCATTCCTTCAAAGCCTATCAATGTTGTTTTGTTTGTTGCTCCGAGTACATGCCTTTTATTGGTTTCCAATGTTTTCACTGCTTGTTCTATTTCTGATGATTGTCCGTAGTCTCGCACATATCGTCTGAGTACTGCGCGATAGTTTTGTATCTTGGCTGCAATCATCAGTTTTGCCACGTGAAGAGACCACTCGGTATCATCTGACAATTTATATTGTTCTTTACGAAGTAATACGTTACCATGAGTCTCTCCCTGTACCCTGCTGACAAATCTGCCATTCGGAGAAAGGAACGTTAATGCAATCCCGTTATCAGTACATAATTTCATCAATCCCGGACTTGCTCCCATATAGCCGAAAGTAACAATACTTTCAATATTGATTGATGGTATGCGAAACACCTCTTGTTGTTTAACCGAAACAACAATATTCAAACCATCTTTGCAAAGGTAAGATTCAGGTGTTGTGATATATAGTGTATTTAACAGTTTTCTCATTCGTACAGGTTATTCTTCAAGTAAGTTGATGCCTTTATGTCGTTTCCCAACTGTGGCAAACAAATATCCTTAATCGAGCATCTATCGCAGTGCTTGCCTTTTTCAGCTTTTGGAATCGCCCTTTTCTCATACAATTTATGCATATCTGTTGCACAAGTTCTTACAATTTTTCTCAGTTGAGGTGTTATTTCTATTTCCACTCTGTGGCGTATTTCGCCGTAAAAGAAAGCACCTTGATCAATTCTGATGGAGTACATTTCTTCGAGACACATTGCCTGTGCTGCTAACTGTACCTCATCGATTTCATTCTTTTTTTGTTTTCCATGCTTATACTCCACAGGGAGCGGTAGCCAAAAGCCTTTGTATTTCGGGTGAGAGATACTATTGTTTTTATCCTCAGTCGGCAACAATTCAATTGCATCTGAAATACCATACAATCCCAATTCATGAGAAGCAATGCTTACCGAACGCAACGTGATATAATCTCCACATTTTTGTCGATAGAACGGGTCATCAACATGTTTATGCAACAACTGCCCTTCAATAGTCAGACGATTATCGTCCCATTGTTGCTCTATATGAATGAACGCCCATTGTCGGGGACAAAATCTGAAATGTTGAATCCCCGACAACATAAGCATCTCATCGTCGTTATACATCACAACCTTATCAGATAAGTTCTTCGACTTCTACACCTGCTGGCATTTTTTCTTTGTCAATTATTACTTTATAGTCAGAGAATGAGCGAGGAACGTTATCTGTGACTTTTTTTATCTTCACTCTATCAAACAATTGATCGGCAGGAGCATTACCAAGAATCGAATCATGTTTGAATACAATAAGTTTTCTTGCACTCATTAAGCCTCTGGCAGCAGAACGGTCGGCATCGAACATATTCTTCAAAGCGTCCCAAAACAACTCAAGGTCTTCTTCAGAAAAACCTGTCTGCTGTGCAAGATTGGCTGAAACAAATCCATGGCAGACATACAAGCCGTATGGAACTGTAGCTTTATGCCCCTGTATTCCAACTTGACTTTCGTACGATTTTTCTTCATCACGAGCCGCACAAACAGTTAAAGCATGTTCTGCTGGAATAATCTTATCCAAAGAACGAGCAAAAGTCATTTGCACAGCACCTCGTACTTGTCCAGCATTTGCCCCTGTAGATAGAACTGCTCCAAAGGTTCTAACATCAAAGAATTTTTTACACATATATGTCTTACCACTTAGTTCTTCTGAACCTTGAGCCTTATTTTCCTTTTCACGTTTTTTTCCATCCATGTCTATTTTCTTGGATAAGTCTATGCCAAGATCAACAAAAGCCTTTCTGATTTCTTCATTAATGAAAATTTTTTCATTAGAGATTTCCTTTGATTTGACGAGTATTTTATTCCCCGTTTCGTCAGCTTTGTTAATTTGCACATAATTGCGAACTTTCCGCTTTAAGCACACATCTGTTACCAAGCCCATACCAGTTTCGGCATCAACACGGGGAAGGTTACCTGCATCTGGGTCTCCATTTGGATTACCATCTTGTACGTCAAAGACGTAAATAAAATCAATTCTATTCTTCACTTCTGACATAGTCATGTATTTTTAGATTGTTATTCTTGTTCATTTTTACCTGTAAAAAAATCTTGTCTTTGGTGATAATAACCAACAAAGAATCGACCTTGATTTTGAAGGTCTAAGTGAGTAGGAAAGCCATCGGCAGATAATTTGTCAATGATTTCCTGCTTTATCTTTTCGAAGTATATCCTTCTTCCGTCACTCAATTTTTCCGAGTGATGTAGCGACAAGTTAAGGATTGTGGCAAACACTGAAGACGGTGTTGCACTTGCAGCATTCATATATCGCTCACGAATACTGCTGATTTTATTTGCTTCCTCTTGAATCTTATCAAGAACGGCAAACAGACGACCACATAAGTAGCCTTGATTTGTGTTCTCTTTGTCTAACATAACTTTTATCTTTTCATTATTATCATTTTTCAATCTGTTCAAATAAGCCTTTACTATGGCTGCTCTTGCTATTGTGAGTTGTTGCTCTGCTCGTATCCTGCGAATACATGCCGAATAAAGCGTAAAAGGGTAAGGTAATCCTTGAAAGATACTTTTGAGTACGGATTCAGGAAGATTTGGTGTAGCATCAGAGTCTTTTCCATTAAGGGTTACTGTTGATATCATATTTCTCATCCCTTGATATGGCTTTTTCTCCTTGCGAGTATCAACAATCTCCATATCTTCAAAGTGTGATATCAACTTAGCTGCAAAATCTCTTAATATCGTTTCTGACCAGTATACTACTGCAATACGAGCTGAATTGGGTGCAAGACCGAGAATATAGAACTTATCTTCAAGAGTAGTTTTGAGTTTTCCTGAATAAATAGCCTCAAACACTTTTCTAACTTTTGCTATATTTGCATTAGGGTCGTCTTTCTTTTCTTCCTTAGATCCAAGTAAGTCAAAAAGACTTTCTTCCGTTTTTATAGAAGCATCGCTATTGGAAGACGCCCAAAACACGAATGTACGAGAACCAAGCAAAAACTTGTTATGAGAATCCTTCTGCAACAAAGTATTGAGAGCTGTGGTATAAGCAAATTCCGCTTCTTCTGATATTGGTGCATTATAACACTTAGTCTTTCCGTACGAATCATAGCCGGAATTGACTTGAAACGAAACTAAAGGACCTGTGTCTTTGGTCAGTTTTATTTTGCTATGCAATCTTGCAAGAACGCCCTTTTCTCCTGAAATAAGGCAATATTTATTATTGATAGTATTTTTGTTGAGAACCAGATTCCATACTTCACCATCTTCTGCTGCAATTTTGGTCTCACCTTCCAATAGAAAAGATATATTCTTGTTTGACTTTACCATCTCATCCCATAATTCATGTCTGCTTACCACTGACAGGGGAGATTCGTATATAGAATAAAAGTTCTTTATCGCGATAAGGTTTTTGTTTTCTCTAAGAACATTTTGAAATTCAATAACCTGCTCAATGAACATTTTCTTTTTCTTATTACTCTCACCCTCGCCACCAAAGAGATATTCTACATTATCCCACAGGTAGTTTGCGGCATATTTTTTACCTGACCTTTTTACTGTTTGTAGTACGAGAAAAGTATTTGCTTGCTTTTTGTCTATCATACGACTTTCGAGTCTAAGAAAAGTACCATCTGGAGCCAATACCACAAGATATCCAATTTCTTTCAACTCTGTACCTTTATTAGGCAGATTGCCACACCTTTGATAGTAATCATACAACGCTTTTAGTATCATCGCAAAATCTCCTTACTATCTATTGTTGGAACAATAATCACTCCGTTTTTCATCTCCGGTCTGTAAAATAGTGCTTGTACGTTCTTTATGTTTGTGAAGTCCATATCATAGAGCATAATACCAAGGTCGCGCGTTCCGCCACTTTCTTCCGTAAGTGCGGGACGCAATGTTTCTGTTTCGAGATGAACCAATCTCCATGATGCTGCGAACTCGCGAGTTCCAAGATATGGTTGAGTAAAACACTGTCCTTGACTTGTTCTACGCTCAAACATCTCGTAATACTTTTTAGGATTTTCACTAATGTCAGGAGCATGCTTTACAAAAGCTTCTTTCGGGCGTTTATCCACTGGAATAAATACGAGTTTTGCCCAAATGCGATAGCAAACATCTTTCAGTACAAGTGAGTTCTTCTGTTGTCGTTTATCTTCGATATAAATTCCTTCACTTTTTGCATTTGCCACGGCACCCACTTCATTACGACGTACCGATGTCCATTTTATTGGGTTTAGTACCTCTATCTTTGTAATCTGCCATCTCATTGCATACTTTTTGAATAATATAGCCTCAAAGATTGCACGTGCTGCCGATGGTGTTATGACATCATAACTTACTCGTTCAACTTTCAGTTCCGGACGAGTGAAGCAGGCAAAGTCTCCCCACACTTCCAAACAATATTCCTTATCTGTATATTCCATAACTATTCTGTTTATATTGCCAATATTTCTTCAAGCCAATGGTTATCTATTTTCAAGCCTATTTCTTTGTCATATTGTTCTCTATCCTTTATTACATAGATACCATCAATAACTTCTTCTATAATTCCGAAATTTATAAGTTGTTTGAAATCTTGCTCATGTATGTTCACGCTGTATTGGCTTAGTTTTTTCATCAACTTGTAGGATATTCCTTCTTCTTTCAACTTTTCGACCAACTCCATACTGTCATCCATGTTTATGATAACAGATTTTCCAGTGTCTTCAATCAATCGAAACTCTTTTGCGGCTGTCTCAAACATCATCTCAGTCGGTTTATAGAGATAATTTTTCATATCTTTCTTATCAAAGGTCTCGCAACGACAATATAACTGTCGGAAATAATCTGTCATAGTTTGAGAAGCAAACCAATCCCTATCAATTCCCAATGCTAACCTTGCATTGTTTGCAGCCTGCATAAAACCCCTTGGTAAGGGACGTTCTTTTGAAAGACTGAAAACGTATGTTGTCGCAATGTCGAGTTTGCCTTCCCTGTTGCATCTACCGGCTGCCTGCAATACAGAATCCAAACCGGCTTCTTGACGAAAAACCACCGGAAAGTCTATATCAACACCCGCTTCTACCAACTGTGTAGAGACGACTCTGATAATTTTATTACTATTGTTTTCTAACGCAGTTTTAATTTGTTCTATTGTTTTGCGAACATGCTTCGGACACATCATTCTGGACAGATGTAAGGTAATCCCTTCTTTGGGAAGTCTGTCGTATAATTCCTTGGCATCTTTACGAGTGTTGACTATGCACAACACCCGTTCATGTTTTATCACCATTGCCGCTACCTCATCATAAGATTTGCCGCTGTTGTCTATCTTCAAGTTTACTCGTTTAAGTTTCTTGTCAAGTTCAAACTCTTTCGGAATTATTTCCCTTATGTTCTCTATGGCAGGAAATACAGCCTTGGTATTGCAACCCTCTATTGTTCCGTTTAATAACGGTTGACTGGCTGTTGTAAACAGAGCAGACACGCCGAAGAGAGAATGATAAGTTTTCAAAGAGTCAATTATCGGCTGAAGAAAGTTCGTAGGCAATGTTTGCACCTCATCAAGAATAATTACGCTGTTTACCATGTTATGCAGTTTGCGACAAATTGATGGTTTATTGGCGAACATTGATTCAAACAACTGAACATTTGTTGTTACCACAATCGGACAATTCCAATTCTCGGTTGCAAGTTTAGCTCTTTCTCTTCGTTGTTCATCTTTGATATTCTCATCATCAAAATTGCAATGATGCTCCAACACATTCTCTTCACCAAAGATATTTTTCAAGATAGCAGCAGTTTGAACAATGATACTTGTATAAGGTATTGCAATGATAATCCTCTTTTGACCATTACGTACTGCATGCTTCATAGCCCATAGAACAGACGACAATGTTTTGCCACCTCCCGTCGGAACAGTAAGACTATAAAAACCACGGCTACATTCAGCAGCCACACAACACTGTTGTTGTACTTGGCTACGAATTGCATTCACTGATGTTCTGAGAGTATTCTCCTGTAAGGTTGCTAAATGTTTTTCAAGAAGCTCAAGAAGTTTAGCAAGTGTCGTATTATTCTTTCTGAGTTCCGATGATGCTTTATCCATGAAAGCTTCTGTATCTATATAATCGGCATCCGTCAAGCATGAAAACAACATTCTGGAGAGATGATGATAATCTGCCTTGCTTTTTATCTCAAACGAAGGTTTTTCCAATATCAATTTCTTAACCTGAGCATTAACACCTTTTGGTATTTCTTGCTTCAAGACAATCTCTAATTCATCATAATCATACAATCCTCTATGATGCGAAGCAATTTGATTGCAAAGTAAGGCATTCGCCCCATTTCCATATAGTTGTTTGGCAATTACACCTCCTACAAACGCATGTTCATGCCTACCTACATTACTTAACTCCGGTTGATAACCGCTACTCTTTCTGATATAAGACTGGAAGTTTACACGTTCTTTACCTTTGTCATGAAGTAAACCTAATACAAAGCCCCAATCACCCATACCGAACTCATCCGCAAATTGTTTTGCAAGTTCAGCAACACCACGACTATGCTCATCGTTACTCTGCTTATTCCAGTTACCTTCAGTATCTTGGTAGATATGCGAAATACATTCTTTCATAATTATTCGAGCATATTATAGACTTTTATGGATAGGTTTCAATTTACATTGGTATAACTATTTGTTGTCGCGACAAAGATAACAAAAAGTATTTATGTTGAGCTACAAAAATCGAACTTTTTCTCATTTGATTGTTCGATTTGTTTTTGAATAGCCTTATACTTATCGAATCCACTCTTCTCTTATCCATAGTTGCTATGAGGTAAGTTCAAGAAAGAAGTGCAATTTTTTTGTAGGGTTTTGCGATAGGAAAAACGCTGCGGGGTTGTTCGGAACAGCAAAAGTCGCAAAGTCTCCTAAGAGGAATGCGAAGAGAGAAACAACCGGCAATGCTTAAAAACAAAAAAGAGACTACTGTCTCCTGTCTCTCGAATAGTAATTAATTTGCTTTGTCATGTACAAACAATTTCGGGACGAAGATACACAATTTCTGTGTTCATGAGCAAAGGAATGAAGAAAAAAAAGAAATAGCGGAAGCTATCGGAGTGGCTAATTCCACCATCACAAGGGAGTTGCATCGCAATTCAAGCAAACGTGGAGTATATAAATGGGAAATATTTCAGAAACAAGCTGAAAAACGTCGCAAGCGTACTCCGGGCAATAGGGCTATCAGGAAAGTTGTATGGTTCTATGTCAAACATTATCTTGTTGAAGAACAGTGGTCGCCTGAACAAATATCCGGATATCTTGCTAAAAAAGGCATCAAAATTTCACACGAGACCATATAAGCATGGATTAGAGAAGACAACGGAATTATGGAAACTTGTACACATATCTGAGACACAGACTTAAACACCGCAACAGATATGTCGGAGTCGGTAAATCCCATATTTTATGATAGAAGGAGTATTCATGACAGACCTATCGAGGCTGATGGAAAGAGATTCGGAGATTTGGAAATGGATACGATTGTTGAACCGAACAATCAACAGGCGATAGTTACTTTAGTTGATAGAAGTAACAATATGCTGTTTATGAAGAAGTTCAAATACGGTAAAGATGCTAAGAAATTAGCTCAATGCTGATGCCTATAAAGGAAAAGTTGAAGACGATAACGACTGACAATGGCATGGCGTTCTCTGCTCACGAGGTTATATACAGAGCATTAGGTGTTGAGGTGTTTTTCACCGATCCTTATTCGTCATGGCAAAAAGGGGCTATCGAAAATGCGAATGGTTTGATAAGACAGTACATACCGAAAAGAGTTTCTTTTGATGAGTACGATGACAAGGATATTCAACGCATTAAAGACAAGATAAACAGAAGACCAAGAAAAAACTCGATTTCTTTTCCCCTAAAGAGTGCTTTGGCAAAAATTTTCTCTAAATTTGTACTTACTACTTGAATTCGCAGGATTAGGAGAAACTGAGGCAAAGGCAAAATTAAAGGGAGACATCTGTATGTCTCCCTTTATTCTGATTCGATTAAGAAGTTTGTTATTTCAACAGAGCTTCCATTCTGGAAATGTATTTCTCGACTTCTCTGAATTCCATTGAGTTCGGATAGTCTTTCTTTATGCTTTTATAGCATTCCAAAGCCTCTTTGTTCTTTTGTTGCATCTCATAGATTTGTCCCATCTTCAAAAGAACGAACGGAGTCGTTATATCGTTGTCGGCTTTTGCTGCTTCCTTATATGCAGATATTGCTTTGTCCAACTGATTCAACTCTGCGTATGCGTCTCCTACCAATGCTTTGGTTTGGTACTTCATCAACATGTCATCAGGTGAGAACTTGTTCAAATAATCTATTGCTTTCTGATACTCTCCCTTTTGAAGATAAATATTACCTGCATAATAGGCTGCCAATTTGCCGCTTTTGGTCGAGCCATACTCATCTACGATATTTATTAAACCTGCATGCTTGCCGTCTCCTTTGAGAGCCTTGTCATAATCCTCGTTTTGAAAATATTGTTGTGCCGCAAACAACTCGGCTTGTGCATTTTTTTCTCTTGGTATCGCATATAAATGTTTATATCCGAAGTAAGCAGCAATACCTACGACCACAACAGCCAAAGCAATTATTATTATCTTTCGATTCTTTTCCAAGAATTGTTCCGTGTTTGTTACCAACGCTCCGACGTTAAAGTTCTTTTCTTCTTGATTTTCCGTGTTTCTGATGTTGTTTTCTGTATCCATTTTGTTTACCGTGTTTTTCGTTAACTCCTTTTGGTGTGCAAAGATACATTTTCTTCTTGAAAGGAAAGGCCTTTTGGTCGAAAATTGTATTCATACGGTGTGTTTTTTCGTTGTCAGACCTATCGGAAAAGAATATTTTTGCAGATTTTCAAGCATTTGATTGGTTGTATAAGAATGTTTTTATATCTTTGCCTCCTAAATACGGGAGTTATGGATATTACGACCAATTTCATGGGGGTGAGGATAAAGAGCCCTGTTGTTGTAGGGAGTTGCGGTTTGACGTCCGACCTTGCGACATTGAAGAAGATAGAAGAAGCGGGTGCGGGTGCTGTAATCTTGAAATCCGTTTTCGAAGAACAGATTTTGCAAGAGATGACCAATTCCTTGAAGATGTCTTCAAATTTCGGTTTTTCGCCTGAAACATACGATTATGTGGTGTCTCACACAAAGGAACAATCCTTGGATAAATATATGAGTTTGATAAAAACTGCCAAAAGCGAGTTGTCGATTCCCATTATCGCAAGCGTGAACTGTGTTTCGGCTTCTCAATGGATTTCATTGGCAGGAAGAATGGAGCAGGCTGGTGCCGACGGAGTGGAATTGAATATGTTCGTGCTTCCTTCCGACGTTAACCTGACCACGGACGATGTCGAGCGGTTTTATGAGGACGTCATACAGAGCATAAAGCGTGCTTTGTCGATACCGATTTCTATAAAAATCAGTTCTTACTTCTCTTCTCTTGCTCGTTTCGCTCAGAAACTTTCATGGATGGGTATTGCCAATCTGCATATCTTCAATCGCTTTGCTTCACAGGACATAAACATCGACAAAATCTGCACGGAACCGGCGAATGTCTTCTCTTCGCCGAGCGATTTGCCTCGTGTGATTCGATGGACTGCCATTCTGTCTAACATAATACATTGTCCGCTGACTTCGGGTGGCGGAGTGCATAAACCGCAGGACGTTATAAAACTTCTTTTGGCAGGAGCATCGACCGTTCAGGTCGTTTCGGCATTGTATGAACAGGGAACGGAATTCATCTCGGAGGCAAACGCTTTGCTCGAAAGCTGGATGAAAGAAAAGAACTTCAAGAGTATAGATGAGTTCAGGGGAAAACTTGCCGTGGAAAAGAATAACAATTCGTCGACTTTCCATCGTGTTCAATTCATGAAGTATTTCGCAGGAATAAAATAGACTATTAACCAAGCATACAATTTAATTTTTATGGAAAATCAGGCTAGAACAGTCAGTTTCTTCAGATTTGAGGATTTGAGAGTTTACGACAAGGCATTGGACTACTTTGTGTGGACGATGCAACAAACACAAACGGCAAGCGAATTTGAAAAGAAAGTCATTCTTCAACCGTTATCGACCTCTGCCGCAAAGGTTGCGGAAAACATAGCAGAGGGTTCGGCAAGGCATAAGCCGCAATTCATACAGTTTTTGAAAGATGCCAAGAGTGCTATCAGAAACTGCGTTGTGCTTTCCACTCTTGCTTACAAGGACGGGGTGTTTGACCAATCCCAATACGACCAATCGCGTGAAACTTTGGTCGAGATGACCAAAATGGTAGGTGCAATGATTGTCTCTTTGCAAAGAAACGGGGAGAGAAACAGCGTAAGCCAAACCTCTTCCATCGATACGGACTTTAATACAGATGAAGGAATGAATTTTGAATACTGATTTTGCAATTCACGATTGCGTAAGACATCGCAAGAAGGCTCTTCCATTTCAATCCGAATAGAGAAGTGTTTTCTTGCGATGTGCTTTTTATGTGCCGAGATGAGAAAAAGTTTTTTGAAATCATTTGAATCGGAACATACATTTACGGATTGATAAGTCCTTTCATAAGCCTGTAACCTCTATCCGACACCTGCAAGAAAAGAAAACGCCGAAAGAATTTGACGGAACGCCATTTCCGGAAATTCTTTCGGCGTTTCATTTTTCCGAAACGGCGTTTTGTCGGCACTCTTTGTTCAGATTTCCTTTCTTTTGCTTTGTCCTATCGAATTATTGCAGTAACTTTGCAGTCTCATTCGGAGAAAAGATAAATTAAAACATATAGTGATGATAAAGAAGTTAGATGAGCTTATCGACGCTGTAAAGCAGAGAGGCAAGAAAAGGTTGGTTGCTGCATTCGCAAACGATCCTCACACAATCGGAGCAACTTCCATGGCAATGGATTTGGGTATTATCGAAGCGACTTTGGTCGGCGATATAGAGACGATAAAGTCCGTTTGTGCGAAAGAGGGAATCGATGTAAACAAGTTCAAACTCGTTCAAGAGGCTAACGAACAAGCTGCGGCAAACAAGGCAGTCGAGTTGATTAACGCAGGAGAGGGCGACATCTTAATGAAAGGTCTTTGCTCCACAGACAAATACATGAGAGCAATCCTTAACAAGGAAAAAGGCTTGATGCCGGGCGGTAAACCCGTTCTTTCCCACGTAACCGTATTTGAGGTTCCTACTTATCACAAATTGTTGATTACTTCCGACGTTGCCGTTATCCCTGCACCGGATTTCAAACAAAAGACGGCAATATGTAATTACGTCATCAACACTGCCAAGACGCTCGGAATCGAAACTCCGAAAGTAGCAATGATAGCTCCGACAGAGCAAATGAGCGTAGGCATTCCTTCATGCGTCGATGCAGCCCTTATCGCTGCCATGGGCAACCGCGGTCAGATAAAGGGAGCCATCATCGACGGACCTTTGGCATTGGACGTTGCGATAGACAAAGAAAGTGCCACAATCAAGAAATTGAAAGGCGAAGTGGCAGGAGATGCCGATTGTTTGGTATGGCCTAACATCGAAGCAGGAAACGTATTCTACAAATCATGCACCAAATTTGCCAAGGCAGAATTGGCGGCAATGGTTGTGGGAGCAAAAGTCCCTTGCGTCTTGTCTTCAAGAGGCGACAGCACAAAAACGAAGATGTATTCCATCGCATTGGCAGCCCTATCATGCAAATAGATTAAACTGTTCTCATACAAATTACCCGCAGACCGGCACGTACGTGAACCGCTGCGGGTTCTTTTTATAAACAAAAGCACGAAAGAAATGGATAAATGGTCGGAAGAACTGCCCTTTGTGGCAATAACCGTTTGCGATAAGGACGGAAAAATAATCGATATGAACAAACGCAGTGCGAATACCTACGAAAAAAACGGCGGCAAGCAACTTATCGGCAGGCAACTCATGGATTGCCACCCCGAAAGGGCAAGAAAAATCATCAAGGAACTGATGAGCGAGGGCAAGACCAACGCTTACACTATTGAAAAAGAAGGATTGAAGAAACTTATCTACCAATCACCATGGTACGAGAACGGAGAGTTCGCCGGATTGGTCGAAATGTCTATCGTATTGCCCGAAACACTTCCGCATTACATCAGAGAAAGCAAACCGAAAGACGAATAAACAACCCTTTGTTGCGTGGAAAACAATACCATTTCGGATAAAAAACGATGAAACAAGGTAAATGACAGACTAAAACATTCTTTCAATCGTTCATAGACATAAAACATAATAAGAAATGAAGAAAATATTCGTATGCCTTTTGGCTTTATCTGCGTTCGGTATCCTCTTGACATCTTGTTCCCACAAAACATGTGACGCATATTCCTCTGCACAGCATCATCACAGGGAGATATTGAGATAAGTCAAGGATGAAAATCGACAGATGAAAGAATCGACACAAAGGAGAGTTTCAAACAAACTCTCTTTTTTCGTTTCTCTGTCATGCAATACAGAAGCACATAGCAGGAACGACAATTCCAAGCACCATGAAAGTATCAGTAATCACACCGACCCTAAACAGAGCTCATTTTATCAAAGATGCCATGGATTCCGTCCTTTGGCAGACGCATTCCGAGCTTGAATACATAGTCATAGACGGCGGTTCGACAGACGGAACACTCGATTTGTTGGACGAATACAAAGGCAAATTCCGCCAAGTCGGCAAAGAAATGAAATACATCTCCGAAAAAGATAACGGATTGTATGATGCCATGAACAAAGGCATAGCAATGGCAAGCGGGGAGGTCGTGGGCATTCTCAACAGCGACGATTTCTTCAATTCCGAAGACTGCATTGCTGCAATAGCCGAAAGCTTCGTTGACAGCGATATGGAAGCAGTTTATGCCGATTCCTATTATGTTGAAGCAAATGATGTCTTTCGCCCCGTCAGGTGCTATTCCAACAAACACTTCAAGCCGAAATGGCTGCTGTACGGCTATATCCCCGACCATGAAACCTTCTACATGAAAAAGGAATGCTACGAAAAATACGGCTATATAAAGCCTGACTATAATCGGGGGGGGTGATTTCGAACTTCTGTTAAGGATGTTGTACATCGAAAAGGTGAAAGCACGATATATCGACAAAGTAATGCTCACCAACAGAATAGGAGGAGTAAGCACAAGCGGCGGATTGAAGATGTACATCAAAAGAACGGAGGACGCAATGCATATTTATCGCATGCACAACCTGAAAACATACCGTTACAGGCAATGGCTGCGGTATCTTTACAGGCTTTGGAATAAACTATACATACCGAAAAAATATACAAACGCCGCAAAAGAAGCACAAATATGGTTCGCCGAAAGACGTAAATCAGATTTCGTTGCACCATGATTCCCACCCGAAAAATCAAAACGGCGTTACACGAAATTTAATCGCCAAAAGAAAAAATCGAAACGCCGGAAGAATTTTTTCAATCGGCGTTTGGGTTTTGGATTTTCCGAAACAAGAATGCTCGCAGGCTGAGATGATGACTGCGGTACTCGTTATATGGCATTTTTACTTGATAAAGATAATCGAATACGGGTAAAAAAGAAAGAAGTCTGCCCGAAAACAGACTTCTTTCCCCAATTATGCAAATCAAAATTTTACACTGTCATACCGCCATCAACAGACAATACTGCTCCGTTAACGTATGCAGCTTCATCTGAGGCAAGGAAGCAGAAGGCATTGGCAATGTCCTCAGGCTTTCCAAGTCTTCCGACAGGAACCTTTGCTATCATTCCTTTCAATACGTCTTCAGGCATTTTTGCAACCATATCCGTTGCAATGAATCCGGGAGCAACTGCATTTACAGTAACACCCTTCTTGCCCAACTCTCTTCCCAAAGTTTTGGTCATTCCTATGACACCGGCTTTTGTGGCAACATAGTTGGTTTGTCCGAAGTTTCCGTACAATCCGACAACGGAAGATACATTGATTATTCTGCCCCAACCGGCTTCAACCATGTATTGGTTAACGGCTTTGGTGCAATAGAATGTTCCCGTAAGGTTTATGTCGATTACACTTTGCCATTGTTCGGGCGTCATCTTCTTCAAAGTGGCATCGTTGGTAATTCCGGCGTTGTTAATCAATATATCGATTTTGCCGTTTGCGTCGAACACTCTTTTTGTCGCTGCAACAACTTGCTCGTAATTAGATGTATCAACGGCATCAAAGCATATCGTGTAACCTTCCTTTGCCATTGATTCAACGAACGCCTTACCTTTTTCGGCATTTCTTGCCCAAACCGTTACTTTTGCACCCTCTTGTGCGAATTTCTTTGCGGCTGCCGCACCGATACCGGCTGTTCCTCCGGTGATGATGGCAACTTTATTTTCCAATCTCTTCATTGCTGTATGTTTTTGTTATTATTAAAATCTTTCGGTGTGCATCAACTTCGCTTCTCCCGTGATTACCTCTTTGCCCGTGGCTTTTTCAACCAATGTGGTCTTGATTAGTCCGCGATGTTTCACCGCATCGGCTTCCAAGACCTCGAATTTGGCAATGTAATCGTTCTCCACGAAAACAGGAGCTCGGAAACTCATCTGCTGGCTCATGTATATCGTTCCTTCACCGGGCCACATTGTTCCGAAAACTCTTGAAAACACGGCTCCCGCAAAGAAACCATGTACTATCGGTTTACCGAAAGGAGTTTTCGCTGCGTACTCCGGATTGATGTGAATGGGATTATTGTCCAATGAACATGCGGCAAAAGCGTTCACCTGCTCTTGTGTGAAACGTGTCGCAAGCTCGTAGGTATCCCCTTGCTTTATCTTTTCCATCTTTTCGTCGGTTTATTGAAGCATTGGTTTCAAATCCTCTGCTATTATCAAATCAGCCTCGGTTGCAGCCTTAACCTGTTCGACGGTAAAGTCGGGATGGATTTCTTTAAGCACTATGCCTTTCGGCGTAATCTCCATGACGCCCATTTCGGTTATTATCATATTGACCTGACCTTTGGCTGTGAGCGGAAGCGTACACTTCTTCAATATTTTCGGATTGCCTTTGGCTGTATGCTCCATTGCAAGAATAACACGCTTTGCACCTACCAACAAATCCATTGCACCACCCATTCCCGGGATTTTTTTGCCCGGAATCATCCAATTCGCCAAATCGCCTTGCTCATCTACCTGCATGGCTCCGAGAATGGAAGCATCGACATGTCCTCCTCTGATTATGGCAAATGAAGTAGCCGAATCGAAAGTAGCCGCACCGTCAATCATAGTTACATATCCGCCGCCTGCGTTTATAAGTTCGGGATCTTCCTCTCCCGGTTTGGCATCGGAATCCATTCCGATCAAACCATTCTCGCTTTGTAAAAGCACTTTGACACCGGGTTTCAAATAATTGGGTATCAAAGTCGGTATGCCTATTCCCAAATTAACTACGAATCCGTCTTGAAGCTCCAAGGCAGCACGCCTTGCTATCACTTCTCTCATCTGATTTTTTTCCATAGCTGTATGTTTGTTATTTTTATTCTTATTTATCGCATGACGGAAACATGCTTTGAACGAAGAAGTCCTTTCTTTTGACTTTTCAATGCAGTCTTTCAGTCAAACCGCCTGTTCAATCGGCGAAATGTCTTCTTCGTTCTTCATTATGTTATTTGCCCATGCGGCGTGCCAATTCTTCTGCTATGTAAGAAGCAACGTCATCGGCGTATGTGTTCATTCCGAAGCCTGCGTCATAGCCCAATTCTTTGGCAAGTTCGTGGGTTATTCTCGCTCCGCCACAGCACAATATCACTTTATCTCTCAAACCTTCCGCCTCCAACATTTCAACCAGTTCCGTAAGGTTCTTGATATGCACATCTTTTTGAGTAACCGTTTGAGATACCAAAAGGGCATCGGCTTTCATCTCCAGAGCCTTTGCGATGAATTCCTCGTTAGGCACTTGCGCCCCCATGTTCAAGGCTTCCACCATTTCGTAACGCTCCAAGCCGTAGTGGCCTGCGTAACCTTTCATGTTCATTATGGCATCTATTCCCACGGTGTGGGCATCTGTTCCCGTGGACGCTCCGACGATTACTATCTTTCTGCCGATTTTCTCCTTTATGAACTCATCGCATTCATGCATGTCCATGGTATTGGATTCCACTTTCGGCACATGTATCGTCGTATAATCGACCGTGTGAGTCGAACTGCCGTAGCAGTTGAAGAAAGTGAAGCCTTTGGTCAACTCTTTGTAGAAAACAACCTGCGGATTCTCGAATCCCATTTTTTTCATCAACTGTTTCGCAGCCTCTATGGCTTCGTCTCCGCATGGAACGGGGAGGGTAAAACTCAACTGTGTCTTACCGTCGTTCATTGTATCTCCGTATGGTTTTACTTTTGTGAGGTCAAGCTCCGTATCGAAGTTCTTTGCCTCCATTGAATATAATCCGCCGCTCATTATTGTTGTCCTCCTTTTCCTTTCATTAAATCAATAAACGGATTGTAGTAATGCTCGCCTTTTTCAAACACTCCCGCCAATCCTTTTCCGCCGTTACGCGGACGTTTTATGTCTGCAAATATACCTTTCTCCAATGCAGAGAAAAGACCCTCTTTCGTCATTCTTTCCAACAAAGCGATGGCATCGTCCAACACCTTTCTCGCTCTGGTTTGCATGATTCCGTCTTTCTTGAACTCCACATCATCTCCGAGATTTCGCATGTTTCGGAAAATATATTGTGCGTTCTCTATCGACAAATAACGGTCTGACATGAACGGAGTGTGAATTGCCTCGGTCATCATACCCAACAGTTGCAATCCCTGTCCTGTCCATATCGATATCTCATTGAACAAAGCGTCCTGAATATGTCCTCGGAAAATGTTTCCGGTCATAAACTTTGTCGGAGGCATGTATTTCAAAGGAGCTTTCGGGAAAATTTCTCTTATCATCTGAGCCTGAGCCAACTCATAAAGGAAACCGTTTTCCAAATCCGGTGTCATCTCGAAGGCATGTCCCAATCCCATTTGTTCTTCGGGCAATCCTGCCGCAAAGGCAAGCTGTTCGTTTATCAGGTCTGAAGCCAAAACGGTGTGTGCTTCCTCGAAAGCATCTGCCGTTGTAAGGTAATTGTCCTCTCCCGTGTTGATTATGACACCTGCAAAGCCGTTTATCACTCTTGAAAAGTACTGATCGACAAGCGTTCTTTGCATATTGATGTCCCTGAACAAAATTCCGTACAAGGCATCGTTCAACATCACGTCCAAGCCCTCCAAAGCACCCATCACGGCTATCTCCGGCATACACAAACCGGAACAATAGTTACATAATCTGATGTAACGACCGACCTCTTCGCCGACTTCGTCCAATGCTTTACGCATTATGCGGAAGTTCTCCTGCGTTGCAAATGTTCCGCCGAAACCTTCGGTTGTCGCACCATAAGGAACGTAGTCCAAAAGCGACTGCCCCGTTGTTCTGATGACGGCAATGATGTCCGCACCCTGCCTTGCACCTGCTTGTGCCTGTACAACGTCCTCATAGATGTTTCCTGTCGCAACAATAATATATAGGTAAGGCTTTCTACCCTCGCCTATGGTTGCAATATAATTCTCCCTGCGTTTTCTGTTTGCAGAAATTCTCTGCATCGATTGGTCGATGAACGGTTGCAAAGTCGCTTTCGCTTTCTCTGCATTGCCCTGCGGAAGAGTGCTTATATCCAAAGTGCCTTTGGAAACCGCCTCTGCAATCTCGTTCGGTGTCTTTCCCGTCTGCATAACTGCGTTTCCCAATACAGGCAACACACCGTTGGCAAGCATACCCTTATCTTTCAAATAATCGACCAAGACGTTCGGCATCGGAACGCCACTTTCATCAACCCCGTCTATGCCCATCAACCGGCATAACGTTCTCTCGCAGGCAACAGTCGAGTAACCATCCACAAAGTCCTGCACCTGATCGGAAATGGTCTTCGCAAGTTTCTTTGCGTAAGCCACTTTCGTAAAATCCAAGCCTATTTTGCTTTTTTCCATATCTCTTTCAGTGTACTTATTTCCCAATATAAGCAATCTTCGACCCTTTCCACCGTCATCTGTCACAAAACGGACGAAGCCGAAATCAAACTGCAAAAATACGAAAAAGTCAGCTAATTACAAAAGGATTTTTAGGGAAAGACGCAATAAAAGTTTTTACACCCATATTCGCCTTGCCTGCCACCCAAATTAACGCTCCGATGAAACACGATTTCGACACCCTCTGAACGAAACGCCATTTCGCAAAAATAAAACGCCGAAAGAATTTTCTCTTTCGGCGTTTTATTGTGCTTAAAAGGAAGGACTGACGATTACATCATCATTTCCATTCTTTGTTTCAATGTTTCAACCAATGTGTCTGCAGCTTTTTCGAGTCGTTTCTTTATCATCATTGCCATTATTTGCGGTACATCAAGTTCGATGACGGCAGTAACGTTGCATTTGTAGGCTTCCGTTTTCTCGAAATTCAGGTTCAAGATGAAATTCAAGGGCATGGAGGATTGCACCTCGGGGTCGCTTGCCACTGTTATCTTTTCGTATGGAATGCGACCTATTATTTTCAAACCGAAATTGCCCATTCCCTTTATCGTGAAACTACATTTGTCTTCTGTTGCTTTGAAATTTTCTATTTTGTCGTTTGCCATAAGTGAGAAATTGGAGAAGTTGCTCACATGATCGAACACGAACTCCACATTTCTTCCTATTTCCGTTTTCTTACTCTCTGTTTTTACCATTCGATGCCAAAAATAAAGGGCGTTGAAATGCTCGTCGCATCACGCCCTGTTTAATAAAACCAAAAAACATTACTTGTTCATTCTCTGTTCCGACCACAATTCCGGATTTTTTCTCCATTCGGTCAGCGACACAAGGTCTTCTTGTTTGATGAAGTTTTCTTTCGCCGCTATGTCGATGAGTGTGTGATAATCCGTTATTGTGTTCAAACTTACGTCGCTTTCTATGAAGGCTTGTTTCGCCACTTCCAGATTATAGGTAAAGATGGCTGCCATGCCCTTTACGGAACATCCTGCTTCACGAAGTGTTTTCACTACTTGCAGACTGCTTTTACCTGTGGAAATAAGGTCTTCTATGACCACGACGGACTGTCCGCTTTTCAAATCTCCCTCTACCTTGTTACCCAAACCGTGTTTCTTTTCTTCCGGTCTTACATATACAAAAGGCTTTCCAAGGTCTTGTGCGACCAATACACCTTGTGCAATTCCGCCTGTTGCAACGCCTGCAATCACATCGACATCGGCAAATTGCTCGTTGACGATTGCAACAAACTGTTGGCGAATGAAAGTTCTGATGTCGGGATATGACAAAGTAACCCTGTTATCGCAGTAAATAGGGGACTTTCTTCCCGAAGCCCAAGTGAAAGGGCTTTCATTATTCAATTTTATTGCTTTAATTTGCAATAGAAATCGAGCTGCTTGTTCGGCTGTTTCTTTATTCAAAATCATGATGCAAAGGTACGATATTTTCAACAAACACAATAGGGTTTGTATAGTAAATGCCTCTTTTGCCCGATTTGTTTCGGAAAATGAGAGGGTGATGGAGTGCGACGAAAAGAACGTCGATTCGATTGATTTCGCGAGATTTTTCAAAGAGAAATGTCGTGAGAATATCACAATTATTGTTAAAAGTTTGACCGTGAAAGAGGTGTTCGCCAAGGCTATCGAGGGGCTTGTTTTTGTACAGGCGGCAGGCGGTCTGGTACGAAACGAGAGAGGTGAGTACCTCTTTATTTATCGTTCCGGACATTGGGATTTGCCGAAAGGACATTGGGAAGATGGGGAGGAGTTGGACTATACCGCAGTAAGAGAAGTGGAGGAGGAAACGGGACTTAAAAATCCGAAATCGGGAGAAAAACTCGGCATTACCTACCATGTATATAGTATGAACGGCAGGCGGGAAATCAAAGAAACGCATTGGTATGACATGCGTGCGAAATCGAACGAACTTCTTGTACCTCAAAAAGAAGAGGGGATAGAACGTGTGGAGTGGCTTGCGAAAGAAAGGGTCGAAAGCCTCGGTCGCATGATTTATCCGTCCCTAAGGCATTTCCTTACGGGTGTCGGCTTTTCTTTCGATTAGGTATTGTTGGGTTACACGGCTCTTTTGCTCAATCAGAACATTGTAAAGACCGATGTCTATGGCTTTTGCCAGAGAGTTGGCTTCGTAATGACGGATTGTTATCAGCTCCAAGGAGTTGTTATACCTTACATTGTAACTTTGTTGTAGTGCTTCGATAAGTTCTTGTAGCAGATTGTCGTTTTTGTCGAAGCAAACGGAAAAACTCAAAGCCGAGTTTTGCATCATGTTCACCTTGATTCCGAAAGATGAAAGAATGTCGAATATTGCCGAAACCTTATCTTCTGCAATGAAAGAGAAATCTTTCGGAAATATGGATAGGAGTGTTTGGTTGTCTTTGAAGATGTAATTAGGCACGGTGGGAACGGGGTTTTCGCAATCCGTTATTACGCTGCCTTGTTGTTGCGGAGCATTGAAACTTTTCACGTAAAGAGGAATACTTTTGTTCTCCAAGGGTTTTACGGTCTTTGGGTGTATAATCGAGGCTCCGTAATAAGCAAGTTCCATTGCCTCTTTGTATGGAACGCATTCAAGTTTCCGCGTATCCTTCATGCGTTTCGGGTCGGCATTCATAAGTCCTGATACATCTTTCCATATAGTCATGCTTTCGGCATTCGTGCAATAAGCGAATATAGCAGCCGAAAAGTCGGAACCTTCTCTGCCGAGGGTGGTCGTGTATCCTTCTTTGGTCGAGCCGATGAAGCCTTGAGTCAGAACGGTTGACCGATTCGAAAGGAGCGGAAGCAGATTTCGTGAAATCGTTTCCTCTGTTTGCGTCCATCGAATGTCGGCATTGCGGAAGTTATTGTCCGTTTTTATGAAATCCTGAGCAAAAACGTGTTCATGGGAAAAACCTATAGAGGTCATGTAAGCCGAAATAATGCTTGTCGAAATGCGTTCCCCGTAAGAGACCATGCCGTCATAAAGGAAGTCATAATCGTTGGGGTTCAGCGTGAGAATTTTTTCGCGACTTTCGGTTATCAGACGTTTTATCAAATTCTTGCATGAAATTTTCTCTTCTTCGTTCGTGAAGAGTTCTTCCGCAATATCGAGATGATAATGCAGCAATTTATCGAATTCTTCGTTGTTTACCGCCTTTTCCGAGTGCCAAAGGTTGACGATTTTTTCCAAAGAATTTGTCGTCTTGCCCATTGCCGATACAACGACTATGCGTCTCTTCTCTTCACCTTGAAGGATTGAAACCACATTCCTTACAGCCGCAGCACTGTTTACGGAAGCCCCTCCGAATTTCTCCACATATATACAGTTCATAACCCGTATTTTGGTGGCAAATCTACAAAAAAATATCCGGCTTCAAGTTTTATTTTGTCGGAAAAGGCTTTTTTCGTACCTTTGCCCCACATTTGACCGATATGACTGCGAGAAATAAAAATAAATCATTCACTCTGTGGAGTGCTAACTTCTCTACGGTTTTGAGTATTTCGCTTGTGATGTTTTTGTTGGGCTTTATAATGCTCTTTATCTATCATACATATACCACAAGCAAGCAAATAAAAGAACAAGTCTCCTTTACCGTTTACCTTAACCTCGATACCACGGAGCAACAAGCCTTGGAGTTGGAGAATGAAATAAAGAAAAACAGCAGAGTCAAGTCGACCCAGTACATATCTTCCGAACAGGCGGCGAGAATGATGAATAAGGTAATGGGCGATGACCACCTCGCAGTCTTGGATTCGGTCAATCCTTATCAGGCATCGATAGAAGTCTATCTCAAAGCACAAGCATTGAAAATTTCGGAAATAAAACAATTCATTCTCGCCGTCGAAGCAAAGGACATCGTCGATGTGGTGGATTACCGCCACGACCTTGTGATGGATATAAACGATGTCATATATAACGTGAGTGCTTTCATCTTCGTACTCTTCCTTTGTTTGTTATTCATTGCAGTAACATTGATAAACCACACGATAGGACTTACCATAAACAGCAAACGTTTGCAAATACGTTCCATGGAATTGGTCGGAGCAAAATCCGGTTTCATTCGTCGTCCTTTTGTTGTGCGAGGCGTAATCTTGGGACTTGTCGGAGCCTTTGTTGCGGATTGTTTGTTGGCAGGAGTGCTTTATTGGCTTTATTCGAGCATAAAAGGTTTGGTATTGGCAGAACACATCAAGGTTTATGCACTTACGGGAATTGCAATAGTCATATTGGGAGTTTTGCTTTCGTTTACCTTTACCCTTATCGCCGTAAAGAAAAGCATGAACTTGAAAAGCAGTAAATTATACAGATAAAGATATAATCGTGATGAAGAAAACGAACGACAATAAGGAAACAGAAAAGAGAGATTTCGTATTCGGCAAAGAGAATTACATCATAATGATAGTCGGATTGGTTGTTTTGGCAATAGGATACATACTTCTGAGCGGAGGAGGCAGCAACGACCCCGACCGATTCAGCGAAGCATTGTTCAACAGTCGCAGAATGCTGTGGTCTCCAATCTTCATAGTGGGAGGATTGGTAATAGAGGTATATGCAATCATGAAAAAAGCAAAATAATAAATGGATACACTGCAAGCAATCATCATTTCGATAGTGGAAGGTCTTACGGAATTCCTTCCCGTCTCCTCCACGGGACACATGATTATCACTCAGGGAATTTTAGGCATCAAGAGCAATGATTTCGTCAAACTTTTCACCGTATGCATTCAGTTCGGAGCAATTCTTTCCGTCCTCGTGATTTATTGGAAACGCTTTCTTCAATCATGGAGCTTCTATTGGAAGTTGCTCGTAGCTTTTCTACCCGCAGCAATCATCGGGTTATTGGCAGGAGAGTTGATAGACAGTTTCCTTGAAAACGTTTGGGTTGTCGCATCCATGCTCGTGATAGGAGGAGTATTCATGCTGTTCGTGGATAAGTGGTTCAACAAGCCGGACGAAGACCAAACCATAACATATAAGAAGAGTTTCAAAATAGGATTGGCTCAATGTATTGCAATGATACCCGGTGTCAGCCGTTCCATGGCGACAATCGTCGGAGGTATGAGCCAGAAACTCTCTCGCAAGACAGCCGCCGAGTTTTCTTTCTTCCTTGCCGTGCCTACCATGGCAGCCGCTTCGGGATACAAACTTTTGAAAGCATTCATGGCAGAAGGCGGAACAAAGATGCTTGTCGATAATTTGACGACTCTTCTCTTGGGAAACCTCGTCGCATTCATCGTTGCGATACTTGCCATCAAGTTCTTCATCAATTTCCTTACCAAATACGGCTTTAAGGCATTCGGATATTACAGAATTATTGTCGGATTGCTTATACTCGTGCTGTTGTTCTGCGGCATACCATTGGAAGTGGCATAATGGAATTGAACCTTGAACAAGGCGGATACATACTGCTCGATAAACCATATACTTGGACATCTTTCCAAGCCACGAAAAAAGTACAGTATGTACTCAAAAGACATTTCGGAGTAAAGAAAATAAAAAGCGGACACGCCGGTACGCTTGACCCTTTGGCGACAGGCTTGTTGATACTCTGCGTAGGCAAATATACCAAACGCATAGAAGAATATCAGGCAGGAGAGAAGGAATATACCGGAACAATCTTCCTCGGAGCCACGACACCGAGTTTCGATAAGGAAAAACCTGTCGATTGCACCTTTCCGACCGAACACATCACCGAAGAAGCCATAAGACAAACC
>SAMEA104315437__coassemble_327_pt1 | contig 28037 bp, 16 predicted proteins | sample SAMEA104315437__metabat2_low_PE_039 | metagenome-assembled genome bin SAMEA104315437 (sample SAMEA104315437) | gut metagenome | biome: Monkey gut; feature: monkey-associated habitat; material: faeces | place: China | collected 2013 | reverse complement strand
CGCTTGTTCTTTATCTCTATCTGATGTCTCTCTTCCATTGCTTTTGCAAAGGTAGGAATTTATACCGAATATATGATGCTCCTAACCTGCTCTCTTGTCTTTTTCCAACGCTTCTTCGTTCTACCGGAGTGTTGCACTCGCCAATGCTTCCGTCTATTAGCTATCGCGTTAGTTTATTCCTCCCTTTCATTTAGATAAAACGCAGAAAGAAAAGGACGGAACGGCGTTTTATCCAAATGATATGCAAGTACTTGATTTTCCGACTGTCTTTTCGATTATTCAAAGTCAAACATATAATCGCTGATATAGTGGAATAAAATATTCAATTCTCACTTACAGTGTATCATGACATGGAGTTATAATGTCAGACGTATAGAGAAGCCGCCTTGGGTGGTGGAGTTGGGAAAGGCATTGGAAACGTACGGAGTGTTGGCTGTCATTTCAAAATAGGCTTTCAAGACGATTTTTTCCGTAAGGGAGTATTCGCCCGACAGGTTCAAGGTGAATACTTTGGAACCTGAGGATATGAGGTTTATGTTTTGGTCTATCTTTCTCAGGGTGGTTTTATTGATATTGATTGCCAAGTCTGCTTTGACCAAGATGTCGCTTTTGAGTTGTCGGGTATTGGCTCCGCCCATTCGTATGTTGAGTTCTACGTCTTTGAAACGGTAACCGGCTCCGATGACATAGGAGGTGCGGCTCACTTCCGTAAGTTGCGAGTTGGAGAAAGAAAGAGATAGGTTACGGTCGCGGCGTACCTCGAAATTGGTTTGGAAACTGTTTTTGAGGTTTACGTCAATCTTGAAAAGGGGACTTAGTTGCTCGCTTATGGTTACTTGATCTATGACATCCTTTGCTATGAAGTTATTACTTATTTGGTTTCTCACCCACTCGGTTCCGTAATCGTAATTGTCGTCAAGTGGTACGCGGTTGTCGGTTGTGAAGGCTCCTATGTTGTATTCGCAACTGTAATTGGATGATAGGGTGATGGAGTTCGCCCATTTTTTCACCCATTCGTTTTTGCTCAAACCCGTGTAGCTTATCTTCCAATTCGGCATAGGCATTTTCAAGAAAGGACTGAGGCTTTGGGTCGAGGCATTTCCTCCTGTGTAGGCTGCGAGGAATGCGGGTATGAGTACTTGCTGGCTCAGAGCCCCGTATCCGTCGGGATAGAGTGTTCCCGTTACCGTGTCGGCTATCATCATGCCGGAATAGTCGGGATTGAACGCTGCATTCTTGGCTGCCAATCGTCGTGCTATCTCGCTACGGTTGGTAAGGAAGGTTGTAAAAGTACTGCTGATGTTATCTGCATCCGTTCCCGTGAAAAGTGTCGGCAGAGCTATTATCGATATGCTGTATCTGCCTGTCCGCATAGGAGAAAGAGGCCCGTTGATACTTTCGGATTCGGGGTCGTACTTATAATATGCGGAGAACATTTCGCTTTTGGTTCGTTTGAAGTTGATGTCTATGTTCAATTCCTTGAACGGTTCGACCTTTACTTGTGCATTTATGGTCTCTGTGCTTTTCTGTATCAAAGCGGAATTGAGCATACTGTCGGTACTCAACCATGAATTGTCGATGGCTTTGTCTATTATGGAGAGGCTCTGAGAGCCGAAAACGAAAGCGAAGCCGGGTGCGAAGTTCCTGTCCGGTGTCGTTCCCAACCATTTTGCGACAGGCATGAATCCGGGTAGAGACGTACCTTCGTTCAAACTATAATTTATCGATACGGTTTTGATACACGTTACAAAACGCAAGGAGTAATTCATGAGGTCTTTCATGAATTTGGCTGTGGCGGAAACGCTGTCGGTAGCTGTTGCGGTAGAGTCCTTTGGTGTGTTCTTGTTGCTTTGAAGTTTCATGGGCTTACGTGGAGTACCGAAAGAATTGTTGCCCTTTTGAGCTTCGTATGCTTTTTTGATGATAGGCACTTTGTTGTACAGCGTGGTAAGGCTGAGACTGGTGGTTGCGGAAATACGTCTTGCATTCTCTATATCGTTACCCAATGAACGGGTTGCCTCGGTTGCCGACATGAATTTATATGTGCCGCTGTAAGAACCGTTCATTCTGACCCAATCCAAGTAAGGTAGTTTGTTTATCGGTATATTGACGCTTACTTTGTAGTTTTGCGTGAATTGTTGTGCCCTGCCGAGTTCCATGACGGAAGCCCATACGGAGTCTCTTTTTTCTTTTGTGTCTATTCTTCCGCGAGGTTCTTCTATGAGTGCATTGACGGTTGCATCGTATTCGAACTTGATATTCGACGTCAGGTCGTATTTGAAGGTGTAAGCCCTGTTCATGTAGAACTGTTTATAGAAATAGGGTTCCATTATGACGAGACCTTGGCTTTTAGGTCTTAGAAGGGTTTCTTCAAAGTCTCTTACTACTTCCGTTCTGAAAGAAAAGGATTTCGGATAGTAATACAACGTAAGGTCTCTCAATATGGCAAATGCTTTCTTCTTGAAGAGAGGGACTTTGGAGAATGGTTTCCAGCCTTTGGAATTGACGTCGTATTGATAGCCCAATGAACCTCTGTGTTGTGTCTTGGTATTATGGTCTATATCCACGTCTCTTGCATAAGTGGAGGAGTAGGAATAGGAAGCGTTCCAGTTCTCTATATCGTAGAAGTGTCGTTTCAATGCTCTGTCGCCCAAACGATCTTTCCTTATGTTCATGAAATTGAGATTTGTGCGGCTGACATAATCTTGTACAAGGTGGCGTATGGAATCTTTTTCCTGCTCGCTTCTGTAACTCATAAGGTCATTCTCCAACTTGACATCGGGATCGAGCGGGTTGTATTTGGGATTGCTTACGGATTGTGAGTAATCGAAATGAACGGGCAACCTTATGCCGATTTTCTCGGGAAAGAGTTTGCCGACTTCTATGTTGGTCGCAATATCTATCGTACCGATATTGTCTTGCGATATTTCGGAAATCTTTTGTTCTATGCCGCCGAAACCTGCCGAACGATAGGAAGCCGATAAGGAAACATCTCCCAAATCCGCCAAGTTGGCTCGTGCAAAACCTGTTGCAGCCCAACCACCGGAACGATTGAAGTCTGTCAATCGCAACTCGTTTATCCATATTTCTGCCGACTTGGGAAGCATGTCGTCATCATCGTTAAGACTTTGCTTCTTGGGGTTTCGTATTCCTATCATGATGACTTTCACGCCTGCAATATTGGGCGTGCCGAGTACAGTCATTTTTCTACCTTCGTAATTCTCATAGTACGGTATGGAGGAGCTGACTGTCAGATCGTTGGAACGGATACGGGCATTTCTGTTCTCTTTCACCTTTACGAGTTGTTCGAGGTCTATGTCCAATTCATTGTCCGGCGACCATATTGCTTCACGATTGCTTGCTCCGACGTACCATGGGGTGAAGGTCAACGGCACTTCATATTCATAATAGTTATTCGTGAAGTCTGTTCCAAGCCTTATGAACAAAGAAAGGTCGCCTTTCTTGTAATCGTCGAACTCGTTCACTTTCTCGGCATGGACAAACATCTTCAAGCGTTTGTATTGTCGCATGTCGAAATCGGTTGTCTTATATATGGCTCTTGCATCTCCGTCTCCGAGTTCCCGAACTTTCAAACTCTGAGCTTGTTCGTTCATGTTCGTTACGGAGGTTGTACTAATCAACTTTTCTTGCTCTATTCCGGGAGGAATAACGTATGGAACAGGACTTCGCATTCCGTTTTCCTCGTAGTTCACCGAAGCAACGGTAAAGGTGGTATTCTCGCTTTGAGTACCGCTCGGATAAATTCCGGGGGTGAGAAGATTGTCTGTATATTTTCTCCACTCCCCACTTACGAGTTCAAAGGTTCCGAATCTCAAAATGACAGGTTCCTCAAAATCTCTTAGGAACATTCGCATGAAACGAATGGATTGATAACCGTGAATATCGCCGACGGTTCTGTTCGGTTCTCTTATCGGAATTTTGAATTGGTACCATTTACAATCGGTTGTGCTGCCATTCGGCAATGAAATATTGCGTGCCTCCTGTATATCCGCGATATGGTTCTTGCCGACAACCATGTTTTCGGGTGTAAGGTCTATCACATATTCGTAATAATTTTCGGCTTCCGAAAGAGTGTTGTCTTGATTTATATCTTCAACATTCGGCAATGACGATGACTGCGAACTATATTCGGAATTATCCGACGCTATCGAGGAATTGCCTTCCGAACCGTTGTATTTTTTGTAGCGTTCCAATATTTTGGCATTCGTTTGATCGTAATGCTGGCTTCGGAAATACATAAAATCATCAGCCGATGGGTCGGCTATAAGACTTTCGTAAGCGTCTTGCTCCAACTGTTGGCTTGCGATTTCCAAAAATCTGGCGAAAAACGTTCGTTCATCGGCAGACGACAATCCGTCATATCCGACATCTTGATATTGTCTTGCCGCAGGGTCGTTGCTGAATGCGTTGACGATGGATTGCAAACGGGGAACACGTCCCCAGATTGTGCTATCCACGTCGGTAACTTCCGCACTTGTCGGCAATCCGTTTTCGAAACTCTTTCTGCCATCTCTCAATATATCTTCGGAAATCTCGCCAAGGTTGAAATAGAGCTTTCCTCCGCCATGTTGAGGGTTGTCTATAAAGGGATCCATGACCCAGAACTCGATGTATTCTATGTTTGCGGCTTCGAAATCTGTCGTTTCCAACTTCCGCATTATACCGCCCCAACGCGTAGATGGAGATCGCAAAGAACCATCGGGCATAAGACCGGCGGAATATGCCGATGTGGTATCGTAGTTGTAAGGTCCCCTTTCCGAAGGATAGAATGCGATATTGAATTCCCTGATATTGGTATTCTGTCCTTGCTGCATCTGCTTATTGGGGTGAAATTCTTTTTCCGATATAGCCCTTGTATAGGCATGCGAACGGTCATCGGAATTGATGTTTGAAGGAGGGGATCTATAGAAGTTGTCATCTATATAATACCATGCCAATTTAGCTCTGTTGAAACCGTATGTCAGACCAAGGTCTTTGCGTGTCTCGGGGAAAAGAGGCTGTGCGGTATTATAATCTTGGGGTGTCGATGCGAGGAACCATGAACTAACGGCTTTCAAATCGTACGAACGTTTTGCCGATTCGAAGTCGTCTATGTATGCAGTACCTGTTTTGCCGATTACTCGCGGATTTCCCGGAATAAAGTGTGCAAATTCGCCACTGAAATTGAGTATCGATGGTGCTTTTGTTTGATAAAACGGCAGCAAATCCACCAATTTGGTAAGCCAAGGTATCTCTTTCTGGTAGTTTACATCGAATCCCCAAATCGTATTGCTGGTCGGCTCTTCTCCATAGTTGACCTTCTGCGTTATGGGACTTTCATGAAGATTCATAAAGGTTGCTCCGAGCATGAAATCCTTGTTTATCTCATAGTTCGCCCTCACCCCGAACATACGTTTCGTTACGGCACTGAACACCGAGTTCGCTTCCGTAGATACGGTTATCGGAGTACCGGAATTCAAGTAGCCTTGGTTGATTATCCTGACCCTTCCCATTGCATAATCCACCGTATAGTCCGTTCCTTCCGTCAAAGTAATTCCTCCCGCCATCACTCTTACCGAACCTTGCGGCACATTCATCGAACCAAGTGAAATTTCGGAACCGGAAGAAGACTTATATCGTCCTTCGAGATAGAATTTATTTTGATTCGGGTACTGTTCCGCTTGAGACTTTGTAAGGGTATAGAGAGAGTCGAAGCAATATTTATTCGCAAGTTCTTCGTTATCCAATGTTTCTCGCAAGTCTTTGCCGAATGGTTCGACGGTCGGGAAATATATCAGAGCCTTATCCTTTTGTATCGTACCGCCGTTGGCAGCCGCATTGTCGATAAAGTCGAATACTCCGTCGGGATACATGTTTTGATTGTTGTCCATTCTATCCAATCCGAAGACCTGCAACAACGGAATGCCCTCTTTGTTCCCTTCTCTGAAATATCCGGTTTGTACTCCGTCCTCATCGGCTTGATATAATATGTTGAGACGGAAGTCTTCTTGCGAAATCTGATAGGCTTGCGGCAAACGATAAACGTTTTTCATCATTAAACGCCACATTGGGTTGCGAACATTCAAAGAAGAGCTTTTCAAAAGTTTCACGACCAAAGTATTCGGGTCTGCAATGCCTTCATCGGAGAACTCGCCCACTTGGTAAGTCGTTGTATCGCCTACTATCTGATAACGAAACGCCACTGCAAGCACTTGATCGGCAGCAAGCGACTGCGTAAGCGAAATAAAACCGAGTTTCGGGTTGAGTGTATATTCGGAAGCGGAAAGTTTACGGGCACTTTCCACCTTTTCATAATTCTGTCCCGACACAAAACCCAAGCCTTGCAGGTAAGAACTTATGGTATTTATGCTCCTTATCGTATTAACGTCCACAACGTTCAAGAGCCTGTTGGAAAGGTATTGATCCGGCAATGCTCTTGCCCCGGGAATTGCAATGGAAGGATTTTGCCCGTAAGGTTCGGACTCACCCAAATCCGCAAAAGCCACAAGGTTTCTGTTATTGGTTACAGCTGCTCCTATATTCGTTCTCCATACTTCAATCTTGGTAATTACGATATTCGAGTTTATTATGGGCAAAGTACTCATTGCCTTGTTGTAGTTGTCATAGAAATATTGGGAAAGAAAAAAGTGTCGGTTGTCATCGTAATCGTATGCCTTGAAATTAAATTCCTGCATTTGAGCTCCGCCTTGCACTGTAACAGTGTTAGACTCGGACTTCTGTTGAGAGAAAACAGCGTCCAATGTAAGGTTGCCGAATTTCAATTTCGTCTTGACACCGAACAAGGATTGACTGCCTTGAATAAGGCTCAGCGGCAAAGGAAAACTTATGTTGCCGGCTTCTATCAACTGAATAATATCATCTTCCTTTCCTTCGTATTTCAACTTCAATTCGTTCTCGAAATCGAACGTAGCTTCGGTGTTGTAATTGAAATTAAGGTTGATTGCCGTTCCTATTTGAGCCAGTACATTCAACTGAAAGTTCATATCGAAATCCAAAGAAGTCGTACTCCTCTGGCTTTCGCTCAAAGCAAGATTTTCGTTGCGGTTGTTAACCACTCCGAACTTTATCTCGGCACTTCCGCTCGGACGTATATCTATGTTTTGTCCTCCGAAAATGGTTTCAAACAGTTCGCTGTTCACTTTAAGTTGCGGGATAAGATTTCCAAGCACCCCATCATCGGAAGAACCTACCATTTTGGAAGTCTGAGAACGGCTTTTCCAATAATCGTCTATCATCTTATCCATATCGTAGTTCTGATATTCCGAAAAGGACAGCACTTTCCTTTCTATGACAATATCGCCTACTTTCTTCAAAAGCACGTATTCGTTACTGCTTTCGTCATACTCGACGGATGTCTTTATGTTTTGCGGGTCGTTAAGATACAAAGGGCTGCCGATGGTATCGTTTATGGAATATCGAAGGCTGTCGCTTTGAGCATGCAATCTGCCCGTAACAGAAAGAATGACCATGGCAAAAAGCACAAACCTCAAACGCAGAAACACGTTTCCCAAAAACTTCATCGGTATCTTCACCAACTTATAAGATTTTCAACGCCAAGCGTATCAATTCCTCGACACCGTAATCCGATTTTTCTTTCAGAATTTTGTCCAAAGCCTTTTCGATTAGAACTTTGTTGAAGCCAAGCGTTTGTAGAGCTAATAACGCTTCCTCTTTATTTTTATTGTTGCTTTGAACCCCGACATCCGCAACCTCGAACTTGGAAAACGTATCTTTCAAATCTATTATCACCCTTTGAGCCGTCTTAATACCTATTCCTTTCACCGCTTTTATCGCTCCCACGTCCTCCTTCACCACGGCATGAATAAGTTCGTCGGAGTTCAGAGAAGACAACATCATTCTTGCCGTGTTGGCTCCTATTCCGTTAACCGAAATCAATGCTCTGAACACAGTTCTTTCTTTTTTTGAAGAGAAGCCGAAAAGTAATTGAGCGTCCTCCCGCACTATCTGATGTACGAACAGTCTTCCGCTGCTTTTGTCTTTCAAATCCGTATATGTCGTCAACGATATTTCAACCTTATATCCGACAGATGAACAGTTTACAACAACGTACGATGGCGTTATCTCCTCAAATTTACCTTCCAAAAACTCAAACATAAATCTCTATTTTGCCACAAAAGTACAAATAATCGACAAGTTTACAGTCTCGAAGAGGAAAATAAAACAGGCAAAAGTCTGATTAAACGGAAAAACATCTGTAATTTTGCCGACCGAAACAAAACCAACGATAGAAAAAGATGTCAGTTGCAAAAGCAAATACAAAAAGAATAACGGTAAAGACGCTGCAATCCATGGCAGACAGGGGCGAGAAGATTGCAATGCTTACGGCATACGACTACTCCATGGCAACATTGGTCGATATGGCAGGAATAGATGTGGTATTGGTAGGAGACTCCGCCGCAAATGTAATGGCGGGATACTCGACCACTCTGCCGATTACGCTTAATGAAATGATATACCATGCGTCAAGTGTCGTGCGAGCCTGCAAGAGAGCTTTCGTTGTGGTGGATTTGCCTTTCGGAACTTACCAAGGCAATTCCAAAGAAGCTCTTTGCTCAGCTATAAGGATAATGAAAGAAACGGAAGCTCACGCAGTAAAGATTGAAGGAGGCGAAGAAATCCTCGAATCGGTCAAAAGAATTTTATCGGCAGGGGTTCCGGTAATGGGACACTTGGGTTTGACACCTCAATCCATCAATAAATTCGGTTCTTACTCCGTTCGAGCAACGGCAGAAGCAGAAGCAGAAAAACTCATTCGCGATGCCCATCTTTTGGAAGAGGCAGGCTGTTTCGGCTTGGTATTGGAAAAAATTCCTGCAAAGCTTGCCGGTCGCATAGCATCGGAACTTCGCATACCCGTAATAGGAATAGGAGCCGGTGCGGAAGTAGATGGTCAGGTTTTGGTCTTGCATGACATGTTGGGAATAACGCAAGAATTCACCCCACGCTTCCTTCGCCGTTACCTAAACCTCGGAGAAGAAATCACAAACGCCATAGGAAAATACGTGAAGGACGTAAAAAACATGGATTTTCCCAACGAAAACGAACAGTATTAGAATACCATTTTACATTGTGCAATCTTCTGTAAATCAGACTGTCAAATAAAATAAGTGGCTTGCCGTTTCAAAATTTCGGCAAGCCATTTTGTTATTTTTTGCTGTACCAGACAAACGCCGAACGCCTTAACGGTGTCTTAGTATCACACAACAAAAAAATTCAAAAGCATGAGAAGATTCATTATTACCCTTGCTGCATGTTTGAGTGCAGGCGTAATGTTCGGGCAAATCCAATTTACGGACATCAATCCCGACGCAGTAGTAACAGGAGACCTTGAAATGGGCTATCCTATTTCGGTAAGCGTAGGCAATCAAAGCCCTTCGGAAGCACAATTCTATGTGCAGAATTATTGGGAGTACGGTTCATCGTATCTTGCCGTATTCGGAACAGGAGCGAGCATAGTCGTAACCAACAGCAACACGTTCGGCGCAGGCTTGGTTTCCCTTTTGTCGGCAGGAACTCAGATCGGAAGCAATTCCAACTGGTCTTCCGAAATGTTCCCGGTACTTCATGACCCGACCGAATACACGACATGGGTCGGGCAGACAGGTTATGCAGGTTTCAAGGTGCAATTCGGCAGCAATGTCTATTACGGTTGGATTAAACTATCGGCGAATACCGACAAAACATTCACCGTTTACGAATACGCAGTCGAAACCACGGCAGGCAGAAGCATTGCAGCGGGCGACAAAGTCGGCAACAGCAGCATTGTAAGTGTCAAAACCAACAACCTGACATTTTGTCCGAACCCTGCTTCCAATCGTTTGACAATCGAATTGCCGGAGGGAGCAGAACAAATGACGATTTGCGATATTGCAGGCAAGGAAGTCATATCTTTCAAAGCTGAAAGCGGCATGCAAACCCTCGACGTCAGCAGTCTGACTGCAGGAACCTACTTTCTGAAAGTGCAAACCGAGGAAGGCATAAGCACAAAGAAAATCATTATCCGTTAGAAACCCATCATCAATCCTTACCCGGCAAACCCGAAACATGCGGTTTGTCGGGTAATTCTTTTTTCAACGATTGAAGAAATCTCGTTTCATCGAGATAAAACGGCAATTCGGGAAATTCTTTCGCCATTTCAGCAGAACGAAATTTCGGTTTATGTATCCTCTATCTCAAATCAATAATATTTTATTGCTCCATTGCAAAAATTATGTAACTTTGTCCCTTGATTAAACGGCTTGTTTAGCGAGACAGACTTATGGTACAAAACAACAGTGCTGACAAAAAAGCGTCTTAATGTCTTTTTGGAATAGAGTCATAGGTTCTTTTGGAACAAATGGGAAAGATTCAGCAGATACGCAATCAGGTAAAACTGTTCGCAATAGCTCATTGTATGCTTTTGTCGATGTAGAAGTTGGTTTGTCCGACCATAAGATTCATGACATAGGTGCAGTCAGGTATGATGGTGCAACGTTTCATTCTCCGCAGAAGCGAGACTTGCTTCACTTCTTGAAAAATATACATTTCCTTTGCGGTCATAACATCATCAATCATGATGCCAAATATCTTTTTAACGATACAAAGAACCAATGGTCGTTGGTGGATACTCTCTATATCTCGCCTTTGCTTTTTCCAAATCGTCCGTATCATCGCTTGTTAAAAGATGACAAATTGTTGAATGAGCAGCTCAACAACCCGGTTAATGACTGCAAGAAAGCTCTCGACCTTTTTATGGATGAGGTTAATGCGTGGAAATCTTTGCCAAGTGGCAGACAGGATATTCTTTCTGCTCTACTTATGGATAAGAGGGAATTTTCCGGTTTTCTTTCGATCGTCGGAGCAAAGGAATATCATGGAAACTTGACAGACTTAATCAAAGAAGAATACAGAGGTAGGATTTGTACGAACGCAAATATCGAATTGCTTATTTCTAACTATCCCGTGGAGATGGCATACGCACTATCTCTGATCAATACTACCGATTACCGTTCCACTACTCCTGCATGGGTCTTACATAATTACCCTCAGGTCGAAACCGTCGTCAGATTACTTCGTCATAAGAGGTGTTTCGACGGCTGTGAATACTGCAATTCTTTTCTCGATGTTCATCAAAATCTGAAAACATTCTTCGGCTACAGTCAGTTCCGTACATACGAAGGAGAACCTTTGCAGGAGAATGCGGCAAAAGCGGCAGTGGAAGGCAAATCTCTTCTTGCAATCTTTCCCACAGGTGGTGGCAAATCTTTGACTTTTCAATTACCTGCCTTGATGGAAGGACGCACGGTACACGGTCTCACGGTTATCATTTCTCCTTTGCAGTCTTTGATGAAAGACCAAGTGGATAATCTTGCCGACAAGGGTATTGTAGATGCCGTTACAATCAACGGACTGATGGATCCGATAACACGGTCGCTTGCAATACAGAGAGTGCAGAACGGAGATGCTTCTCTGCTTTACATCGCCCCCGAAATGCTTCGCTCGAATACCATAAAACGGGTATTGATGGCTCGACATGTAGTACGTTTTGTGATAGATGAAGCACATTGTTTTTCTTCTTGGGGTCATGATTTCAGAGTCGATTATCTATACATCGGTAAATTCATCAGTCAATACCAAAAGGAAAAACATCTGACCGAAGCAATTCCAGTTTCTTGTTTCACAGCCACAGCAAAACAAAAAGTAATTCAGGATATATGCGATTATTTCAAGCAAACTCTCGGAATAAACATGGAATTATTTGCCTCTTCTGCATCAAGAACAAATCTTCGTTATTCTGTAATTCATACAGATACCGATGAAGACAAGTATTTGAAACTGCGTTCACTGATTGCAGAAGCGAATTGCCCGACCATTATATATGTTTCCCGCACCAAACGTACGAAGAAACTTGCCGACAAATTGACACGCGACGGATTCAAGGCTTTGCCTTTCAACGGTAAAATGAATATCGAAGACAAGATAGCCAATCAAGATGATTTCATGACAAACAAGGTCAATATTATTGTTGCCACTTCTGCCTTCGGCATGGGAGTGGACAAGAGTGATGTCGGCTTGGTTGTACATTATGATATATCCGACTCCCTTGAAAATTATGTTCAAGAAGCAGGTCGTGCAGGCAGAGACCCAAACCTCGAAGCCAAATGCTTCGTGTTATACGGCGACAGCGATCTTGACAAACATTTCATTTTGCTAAATCAAACCAAATTAAGTATTAGCGAGATACAGCAGGTCTGGAAAGCAGTCAAAGAGATGACAAAACAAAGAGCGAGGGCTTGTTGCTCGGCATTGGAAATAGCAAGGGCCGCAGGTTGGGACGATTCTGTTTCAGACATTGAGACACGCGTCCGCACAGCCTTGTCTGCACTCGAACAAGGGGGCTACATAGAACGAGGCAACAATATTCCGCATGTTTATGCAACAGGCATAACGGTCAAAAACATGGATGAAGCTCGCAGACGTATCACCGAATCATTACTCTTTGAGAATGAAGAAGTGGAAAAAGCTGTAAAAATCATAAAATCGCTCATTTCACAAAAACACATAGTCAAGACACAGAATGAAGATGCCGAGTCTCGCATCGATTATCTTGCCGACATTTTGGGATTGACCAAACGAGAAGTCGTATCCGCCGTAGAACGTATGCGACAAGAGGGCATATTGGCAGACAGCAAGGATATTTCAGCCTACCTGAGAGATGTAGGAGATACAGACCGTAAACCAAAACAACTGCTTGACCGTTTTGCCGGATTAGAACGTTATTTGTTACAACAGATCTCCAACGAACCATTGTGTATTTCATGCAAACAATTAACCGACAATGCACAGAACAACGGTATCAAGACGGCAAAGGAAAAGGATATTCGCACTTTGCTCTATTTTCTGACAATTAAAGAATACATGAGCAAAAAAGAAGATAGCAATCACAATCTTGAACTGACTTACAAAAACAACGGAGAAACAATATTGAGACGATTTGAGAAACGATTGGAAATTTGTTATTTCACAATAGAATGGTTATATAGATTGTTCGCAGACATGAGTGCGGAGCAGAAAGCCTCTAATACCATACAATTTTCCGTTGTCGAGTTGTTGAAAAATATACAAACGAACAATCAGTCTTTGTTCGGCAATATGAACATCCAGTTGGAAGATGTAGAAGAGGCTTTGTTGTATCTGTCCAAAATAGGTGCCTTGAAACTCGAAGGAGGCTTCCTCGTTCTGTACAACGCCATGGATATTCGCCGAATAAAAGACAGCAAATTGCGATACAAGATAGACGACTACAGAATGCTCAACGAATTTTACAAACAAAAAATTCAACAGGTGCATATAGTCGGAGAGTATGCCAACCTTATGGTTAAGGATTACAATGCAGCCCTTCAATACGTGCGGGATTATTTCCAAATGGACTACAAACGGTTTGTGACGAAGTACTTCAAGGGAGAAAGAGTGAAAGAAATCGAAAGAAACATAAGTCCGCAAAAGTATAAGCAACTCTTTGCCGAACTCTCGACAAAACAAATGGAGATAATCTCCGACAAAGAATCACGTTGTATCGTCGTAGCCGCAGGACCGGGTAGTGGCAAAACACGGGTGCTTGTTCACAAACTTGCTTCTCTTCTGCTACTTGAAGATGTCAAGCATGAACAATTGCTGATGCTCACTTTCTCTCGAGCCGCAGCCACCGAATTCAAACAGAGGTTGATGACGCTTATCGGCAATGCAGCCCATTTCGTTGAAATCAAAACCTTTCATTCTTATTGCTTCGAATTGCTCGGCAAAATAGGCAACATTGACGATATAAAAGGGGTTGTTGCCAAGGCAGCAAAAATGATTGAAGAAGGTGAAGTCGAACCCAACAGAATCGGCAAGACTGTGCTGGTTATAGATGAAGCTCAAGATATGAGCAGTGAGGAATACGCCCTTGTCTCAGCACTGATGAAGGCTAATGAAGAGATGAGAGTGATTGCTGTCGGCGATGATGACCAAAACATATATGAATTCCGAGGTTCAAACTCCCGTTACATGAAACAATTATTGCTCGACACGAACGGCAAATTTGTCGAAATGACAGAAAATTATCGCAGTTTCAAAAATATAGTTGCTTTTGCCAATGCTTTTACAACAAAAATCAGCATGAGAATGAAAAGCACTGCCATTCGTTCTATGAGTTCTGCAAACGGAGTGGTAAGAGTAAGTCATTATACCTCACAATGTCTGTATCAACCTGTGGTTGAAGACGTATTGAAAAGTCGAGGAGATAGTTCAGTTTGTGTATTGACACAGAAAAATGAAGAAGCGGTTATACTCCTTGCGATGTTTCGCAAATATGGACTTAAAAGCAAACTCATACAGAGCATGGACGGCTTTAGGTTTTGGAAAATGGCTGAAGTACGTTTCTTTCTGAAGCAAATAGACAAACTTACAAACACTCCATCCGTCACCGAAAGTTTATGGGAACAAGCAAAGACGAAGACTTTCGATATATATTCGACAAGCACAAGCCTGCCCTATCTCAAATGCTGCATAGAATTATACGAACAAACCAACAATACAAGGTACATAAACGACTTCAAAGAATTTGTATATGAATCCTCTGTGGAAGATTACTGTGATGTTGCAGGAGCAGACATTGTCATATCCACCATCCACAAATCCAAAGGACGAGAATTTGACAACGTATATATGTTGATAGCAGATGTACACAACGTTAATGATGAGCAATTAAGAAAATACTACGTTGGCATGACAAGGGCAAAGAAGCAACTCTCCATTCATACCGACAGTTCTGTTTTTGACAGACTTCCCGCTGATACACATCTTGTAATTGATAAGAAATTTGATTTTCCATCTGAAATCGTACTCCAATTATCCCACAAAGATGTCAACCTCGACTTCTTCAAATCTCGCAAATCAGACCTCCTTGCACTAAGAGCGGGCAACCGCCTTCAATATACGAACTATTATCTTTATGAGGTTGCAACAGGCAGACCGGTTGCCAAGTTATCCCAAAAGATGCATAGCGAACTGACTACATGGGAAAACAAAGGTTATCACGTTTCCGATGCGTTCGTTCGTTTTATCGTTTCGTGGAAACCGCAGAACGCTCCAAAAGAAGAACCGGAATACGCAGTACTGTTGCCGGACTTGAAACTGATAAGACAATGCTGATATCGCTATTCACAGAAATTGAGAATAGAAGAAAAGTGATTCATTCATATTATAGATTTAACAAAATCACAAATTCATACCCCTATTTTCCAAACAACGAATCAAGAAAGCGAAACAGGGATGTCGACAAAATTTTCATACTGTTTTGGGCTTGTTTTCGATCAAAATCACACTTTTCGGAAGGCAAAAAAGACATCCTCGAGAAAAAGACGGCGTTTTTTCTGAAGAAAACGAAGTCTTTCGGGTCGAAAAACGAAGTTTTAGCACCACTAACTCTTCGTTTTTTCGGAAAAAGACGCCGTTTTCTTACCATCAAAACGCTGTCTTTTTTCAATCGGTTTTCGATATGTTTGCAATTAGTTGTAAGACAACTTGTTGCTAAGCCCTCAAATACTCGGAAAATTTCCATGCGAAAACTCTCGACGGAAAATTCGTGAGCTATGGAGTTAAAGGAATTGAAAATCGTTAATTTGGAGTGATTGCGAACAAGGCGAAATGATAAAGAATGTGAAAAGAGCATGGGAAAAAGTATGGTTTTGACAAATGCATGGATTGAATTTTCCGAATGAGTAGAAATTCATAGAGTAGTAGGAGACTCGGAGCCCTGAAAGACCGCTCCGTACTCTATGACAGTTCAAGGACTTGAACAAATATCTGCAACAGACAACGAAAAAACAATGAACAATGAAGATACAGAACGATAGAAACAATAGAACATCAATCTTCAAGGCTGCGACACTCTGCCTGTTAGCCGTACTTTCGCTCATCTTCGTGCCGTGCGACGATGATATGATCCTCCAACAGTACTATCCTTTCACGGTGGAAACCATGCCCGTACCCAACAAGGTGACAAAGGAGCAGACGGTGGAAATCCACTGTGAGCTGAAAAAGACGGGCGAATTTGCCAACACGCTCTACACCATCTGGTATTTCCAGTTCGAGGGGGGGAAAAAAAGCACGCTGAAAATGGCTGGCGGCATTACTTTTCTGCCCAACGACCGCTACCTGCCTGAAAACGAGAAGTTCCGGCTGTACTATACGGCTAAAAGCGACGAGGCGCACAACTTCATCGTGGTGGTGGACAATTTCAAAAATTCCTACAAATTTGAATTTGACTTCAACAACCGGAACGTGAAGGACGAGAACCAGAGCCTTGTCCCTGTCGGCAACTTCAAATTGCTGTCCCGATGATGCGTGTGTTATTGGTGATGCTCTGTTCCCTTTGGACAGCCTGCTCAGTGTCGACACAGGAGAATTGTCCGAAGAGAACGGAGTGGTAGGCGGCAATACCGCCTGCCGCCTTTCGAGCGGGCGATGCGCTGCACGAAGTACTTTGAGGGCTGGTACTCGGAAAAGCATCACCCGTATATGGGCTGTGGGCACTAACTCTTGCCGGAAGAAATGTTTTCGGCTCGCACGATGACCAAACGAGATACGGACGCACTGCTAAGAAAGGATTTGCGAAAGTTCTGCACAATGTTCCGGCAGTTCGGAAGAGACAGCCTGCTCCTTGCCACGCTTGCCTATAATGTCGGTCTATACAGGCTTTTGGGGAGCGGGAAGATACCCAAAAACACGTTGATCCGAAAGCTGGAAGCGGGCGACAGGAACATTTATCGGGAGTATATCGCTTTCTGCAACTACAGGGGAAAACGGCACGCAATGTTGCTCAAACGGAGAACGGCGGAGTTTGCGCTGCTGTATATGCCGCCTTGACCATAAACGAGACCCCGATAAGGTTGGTTTCTTTATCGGAGTCTTCTGTTTCCTTGAATTGAAACTTAATTGTTTTCAATATTCTACATTATTCAGCGGTTGAAATTAACCACTTAAACATTTCATTAAGGTGGTTTAGTAGATTAAATATCACCACTTTATCTGAATCTCGAAGTATTCCAAAAAAATTAAATAAGGCTTCTGTTTTCTCATCAAGTTTCGTACTCTTTCTGTGAGCTACAGTACAAGAACGCAATTCTTGTATTTTTCGTAGGAGTTTGACAAAATCGCTATTCAATATTTTTTCTGAAACTAAAAAACATTCAAACTTCGTAATTCCGCCTTGGATATTAGATGGTTTTAATTCCTTTACATTCTTTGCTGTTAGTAATTGTTTCACATCCGGCTTTGTGCAATCGATTGACTTTACCAATTCTTTTTCATTCAAAGAATCAATAACTAATTTCGTAATTGATTGGATTAGTCCATCAAATTCCTTTTGATCATCATCTTGTCCCATCAGATGCAAAGTTTCAAAATGATATTGGTCATCAGCAGCTAACTCTTTGAATAATGGCCAGCCATGTTTCTTTTCCCATTTGCTATTTGCCTGTACATAAAGGTGCTTAAACACCAAATCTAGAGCAACAGAGCAATCTGTTGGAATAGCATCAAACCATCTACGGAAAGAAGTTATACTATAAGAACCATTTTGGGGCGGCAGGACATTGAATCCTTTCCAATGAAGTTGTTCCTTATGTGGCATCCGGCCTAAGTCAACAAGTACAACTACCACATAATCGTCTGAACGATCATTGTCTATATGTATGCCCCACGTCGATCCTGAAAGATAGCCATCTTGAACCGAGTATTTTTCTACTGCCTGAAAATATTTTGACAAAACGTCTCTTTTAAAGAAAATAGGTGAAAGAGAATAAGGTTCGTCACCTTGTCTTGTAAATGGATTTGGTATTCTGTATTCATCACAAGATCTAAAAATTTCGTTGCCATCCTCATCTGCACCAACGATGAAATCTTCGTATCCAGAATCACGGAGTCTCCAAAGATGTTGAATATCCTTATCATTGTGTCTTAACACACACTTACCACGAAATATTGCACAAGATCTATACCCCAAACCGTATCCTGTAGAATCATTTAAAGAATAGCTGAATATATAATCTTTATCTTTTATAACACACAAGGGAATAGAATGACTGCTTAATTCATCTATGCGTTTATTACTATAAGCAATCTCATCACAGAAGACCAAAAGATTCTTCTTTTTAACGGCTATATATTCTTTTACATATTTCAGCCTTACTTTTAAATTCATTTTCGCAATCATGGCGACCTCTACATCATCTCCACATTCGTCCACTTGATAATAGTCATATTCATTTTTACCTTTTGCTTCCTTATGAAGCTTGAAGTACATAACAAAATCCTCTGCAAGAAACACATCATTATCCCATCTACCTTCATTCTCTAAATACATAACTATGGGTTCCGAATAATCATTCACATGTTGATTATAACTAATAAATGTGCCGTCCGATTCTTCGTTAATAATAGGTCCCGCTTGATTGTGAGTAATATCCCAAGTTTCATAAGACATACACTTATCAACAACATCGTCATTTACAAGGCATGAAAAAATATGCTCATCACAAAGTGTAATCCAGCCTTCAACATTAAATCTCTGAATCAATCTTTCTACGAACTGTTCGCATAAAGGATATTGTTTTGAATTAGTCATAGTTATTCTTATTTCAATTCTAAATATTTATCTAATCATAAATATCACTTATTGTAATTATGAGTATCAATGTTTCTGCAAAGATACCCATTATATTCCACATATCGCTTCTTAGCGAGAAAACCAGCGGTTTCTTTGTTACTTTCTTTGTCCACCATACTGCTCACTGAAAGAAAGTAGGCGGCTCTCGCCGCCCATCACTCAAAAATGTGTGTAAAGTCCAGTCACCATAGTGAACATATCTTCCAGCATATCGCAATAGATGCCTTCGTGAGTGGCTATGTCCTTTGTCCTGCTCACAAAGGTCTTTTTACTGAAAGTCTTGCGGTAAAAGCGCATATTGTAGAGGTCTGCACCTGCATCATAGATGATGTCAAGTCGGTTCGCACTCGTTTTGTGCCGTGCAAGACTCATACAAAGTCCGTTTCCCATTTTGCTTCCAGTCATTACGGCAAAGCGTCTGCTGTCTATCTGCTGAAAAATCTTTTGTGCTATCATACATATCTGTTTTTAGGTGTTTATGGTTGGCGGTGTCCACACCGCCAACTTGTTTAACATTCAATTATTTCGGTAATGGGAGTATAGCATTCCATATTGTATTCACTTGTTATGAGATCAGGTGTCAATTGCGGAAAACCTGCTGCTCTCTTAGTTGTCAATCCCCCTTTAGGCTGCCCCACGCTTCGGCATCGTCAAAGATGTCGTTCAATACTATGATAGGTTCGCTGAATTTGACAGATTTTATCTGATGCGTTGCGTTCATCTGTTGCCCTCCTTTCTTTCCTTTGCCATAAGCCACTTGGCCCTTTCGGATCGCCACTCATCCAATTTGGATTTCACACAAGAGAATGGTTCCATATCCGTGTGGCGGTAATCGTACTGCACAAGGGTTCTTCTTTCCTTTGATAATGAAGTGGGAAGCGATAGCCTTGTGGTTGGAAAATCCAATAGAGAACAGAGTAATCGTAGAAAAGTACTTTTCAGATGCTATCATTAATCTGCTCACACCTGAAAATGGTTTTGCTATCAGAACTCTGGCATTGCCTGTTATTCAATGTTTCGGCATAGTGAATAACAGAAACGAATTCCATGCCCGCTACAACACTCTGCTTAATGAACTTACAAATGAGGTTAATGGATTTGGCAAATACATTGAGACATCAGAAGTATTGGTATCAATAAAAAATGAGTGCAATATTTGGGAAAGGGCTTTATCCTTACCATTCATTTACTCTTAGGACTCAATTCACCGTTATCAAAGAGTTGATCCGATAAAGGTTCTATAAATGATAAAAAGGAGGCATGCCTTACGGCATGCCTCCTTGCAATGTGCTTTATCGTAAAGCTATTTGTTCCAATCCATTGAAGCCATACGCTTGTAGGAGTTGTATCTCCATTTTGCGTTTTCTTCTGCTGCATTGAACAATGCTGCTGCTTCCTCAGGGAAGGCTTTCTTCAAGGAGTTGTAACGTACTTCGCCATCGATGAATGCTTGGAACTTGCTCCAATCAGGCTCTTTGGAATCCAAGCTGAATGGGTTCTTGCCTTCGGCTGCGAGTTCAGGGTTGTATCTCCACAAGTGCCAGTATCCGCATTCAACGGCACGTTTGCCTTCTTCTTGTGTCTTGCCCATGCCTATCTTGATACCGTGGTTGATACAAGGTGCGTATGCGATTATCAACGATGGTCCGTGATATGCTTCGGCTTCTTTCAAGACTTTAAGGTATTGTGCAGGATCTGCTCCTATGGATACTTGAGCTACATAGACGTATCCGTATGTTGTTGCTATCATTCCGAGGTCTTTCTTACGAATTCTCTTTCCTGATGCGGCAAACTTGGCGATTGCTCCGACAGGAGTTGCCTTCGAGGCTTGTCCGCCGGTGTTGGAATAAACTTCGGTATCTATCACCAAGATGTTTACGTCTTCGCCTGATGCTATGACGTGATCCAATCCGCCGTATCCGATATCGTAGCCCCAACCGTCGCCACCGAATATCCATTGGGATTTCTTGACAATGAACTGTTTGTTTGCTTCAAGCTCTTTGCAGATGTCGCAACCGCATTGTGAAAGGGTCGGAACCAAAGCATCGTAAACCTTTTGTGTGGTTTCAGGACATTCTCTGTTGTCCAACCACATTTGGAACAATGCTTTTTGTTCGTCCGAGCAGCAACTGCATGACAAGCCTTCTTTCATCAATCTTTCCACACGGTCTCTCATCTTACGTGTTGCCGTTGCCATACCCAAACCGAACTCTGCATTGTCCTCGAATAGAGAGTTTGCCCAAGCAGGACCTTTGCCTTTTGCGTTCTTTGTATATGGCATAGATGGGCAAGAACCTCCGTAAATCGAAGAACAACCTGTTGCATTGGCAACTATCATTCTTTCACCGAATAGTTGTGTTATCAATTTGATGTATGGTGTTTCACCGCAACCTGCACAAGCTCCGGAGAACTCGAACAACGGTTGTGCGAATTGAGAGTTCTTCACGCTCTTGGTTATATCCACCAAGTCGGATTTGTAGCTTACGTTCTTGGTTACTGTTTCCCAAGTCTTGGCTTCTTCGGTTTGGCTCATAAGGCTTTCCATTGTCAATGCTTTTGTCTTTGCAGGACATACATCGACGCAGTTGCCGCAACCGGTACAATCCAATGGGGATACTTGTACACGGAATTGCATTCCTTCAAATTCTTTGCCTTGTGCCTTGATGGTGGTTATGTTGCCGCCCTTTGCAAGTTCGTCTTGTGTGAATACGAATGGTCGAATTGCTGCGTGAGGACATACCAATGAACATTTGTTACATTGGATACAGTTTTCACTGTGCCATGCAGGGACGTGCGATGCAATGCCTCTTTTCTCGTATTGGGAAGTGCCGGCAGGGAAGGTACCGTTTTCCATTCCCTTGAATGCACTTACAGGAAGTGTGTCTCCCTCTTGGGCGTTGATTACATCGACAATATTTCTTATGAATTCGGGTCTGTCTGCCTTTGTCTCGCAGTTGCATCCGCATGTGCAAGCATTTGCCCACTCTTTCTTTACTTCAATCTTGACAACCTCGCCACCCTTATCGACGGCTGCGTAGTTCATCTTAACGACGTTCTCACCTTTTTTGCCGTATGACTTGTCTATGGCTTTCTTCATTGCCTTGACCGCAAGTTCGTATGGGATTACTTCTGCTATTTTGAAGAAAGCAGATTGCAAAATGGTGTTCGTTCTGTTACCCAAACCGATTTCTTCTGCTATCTTGGTTGCGTTTATGATGTAGAAGCTGATGTTCTTTTCTGCCAATTCTTTCTTGACCTTTGCACTCAAACGTTCAACGGTCTCTTCTGCAGAGAACATGGAGTTCAACAGGAACGTTCCGTTTTGTTTTATGCCCTTCAAAACTTCATACATGTTCATGTAGTTGAATACATGGCATGCAACGAAGTCCGGTGTCGTTACAAGGTAAGGAGAACGTATGACATTATCTCCGAAACGCAAGTGGGAGCATGTAAATCCACCCGATTTCTTACTGTCGTAAGAGAAGTACGCCTGACAGTATTTATTGGTGTTCTCTCCGATTATCTTGATGGAGTTTTTGTTTGCTCCGACTGTTCCGTCTGCTCCCAAACCATAGAATTTGGCTTCAAAAGTTCCTTCCGTCGCCATTGAAATTTCAGGCAACACAGGTAACGAACGATGTGTTACATCATCGACTATGCCGACTGTGAATTGGTTTTTAGGTTCCGCTGCTTTAAGATTTTCGACAACGGAAAGGATTTGTGCAGGTGTGGTATCCTTGGAAGAAAGTCCGTATCTGCCACCTATAACCATAGGTTTGTTCGAGCATGAGCAAGAAGATACGGCTTCAACAACATCCAAATACAAAGGATCTCCGTTGGCACCGGCTTCTTTTGTTCTGTCCAATACGCATATTCTCTTCACTGATTTCGGAAGGGCTGCAAAGAAATATTTCTTTGAGAACGGTCTGTAAAGGTGTACCGTTACCAATCCGAGTTTCTCGCCTTTCTTTGCAAGGTAGTCTATTACCTCTTTCACGGTATCGGAAACACTACCCATTGCAACTATGACGTTTTCTGCATCCGTTGCTCCGTAATAGTTGAACGGCTTGTATTCTCTTCCGGTTATTGCGGAGATTTTCTCCATGTAGTCTGAAACTATGTCCGGCAAGGCTTCATAATAAGGGTTGCTTGCTTCTCTTGCTTGGAAGAACACATCAGGGTTTTGTGCCGTACCTCTTGTTACAGGGTGTTCAGGGTTCAATGCTTCGTCTTTGTATTTTTTCAAAGCCTCTCTGTCAAGCAAAGCTGCCAAATCTTCCATATCCAAGGCTTCAATCTTCTGTATCTCGTGAGAAGTTCTGAAACCATCGAAGAAGTGCATGAACGGAATTCTTCCCTTTATTGCAGATAGGTGAGCAACTCCTGCCAAGTCCATTGCCTCTTGAACAGATGCGGAAGACAACATTGCAAAGCCTGTCTGACGGCAAGCATATACGTCGGAATGATCGCCGAATATAGAAAGAGCATGCGAAGCTATCGTTCTTGCCGTTACGTGCATAACGCCGGGTAGCATTTCTCCTGCTATTTTGTACATGTTCGGTATCATCAACAACAAACCTTGCGATGCAGTGAAAGTCGCCGATAAAGCACCTGCCTGCAAAGAGCCGTGCAAAGCACCTGCGGCACCAGCTTCAGACTGCATTTCAACCAACTTGACAGTCTCACCAAAAATATTTTTACGACCGTTTGCCGACCATTCATCGACATATTCCGCCATAGGTGAAGATGGCGTAATCGGATAGATGGCTGCGACTTCGCTGAACATGTATGCCACATGTGCGCAGGCTTGATTACCGTCGCAAGTCAGGAATTTCTTTTCTTTTGCCATTGTTGTAAATTATAAATGTTTCTAATTCTTTGATTGCTTGTCAACTTGCACCATATTATATGGTTGCTTCAAACTGCAAATGTACGAAGAAAAAACGGATTACTGCCGTTTGAGTTCTTCAAATCGGTGCTTCACCCGCATGGAATGAAACTTTAATTCGTCGCTTTTTGATTTATATTCTATCTTTTTCGGAATGAACGGAACAACTTGCCGGCACTTTGTTCCATGTATTCGATTGCCCCTATCGTAGGCGGATCGGGGCGATAGGTACCATTGATGTCATACGGTACACTGTAACTCCACACTCCGTTTCCTGCTGCCACCGCCGGCGAGTTCTGCTTAACGCTCAAATCTCCCTCGGAAGCGTTGTTAAACATGGGGTCTTTGAATATGCAGTTCACGAAACCTGCCGTCTGATTGGAGTATTTCTCGCTCTTTATTATGCAATTCTCGAAATGCTTTTCGCTTGAATTTTCATTGATGAAGTCGAACTCAATTTCCTCTGCGGCGAGACTTCCGTATATTATGCAGTTGTAGAAATTCGCCTGTGTTATGGGGCGATACTGCAATGTATTGTTTATGTCAAGATAATAATCGTTCAAAATCAAGCATGGTTTGGTTCTCGTATTGTACCGCCAATAGTTCGCAAAGGTGCAATGGACGAAATTGTAACTGCCTCCCAGAGAAAGAGCCACGGCATAGCTTCCGCAATTCTGCACAATCAGATTTTGAGCCTCCACAGTTGCCCCACGGGAATACAGCCCTATGTTGGAGCAATTCTCAATCCTTACATTGCTCAACGTAAGCGTTGCAACATTGTTCACACATGTATCGACTATTATGCCGGTCGTACAGTTCTTTATCACGACATTGTCCAAGGTATTGTTCTTGCTGCCGGCTATGAACCTGAGGCACCCCCATTGTCCTGCGGTCGTGGCATAATGTTCGTCTTTCCGCATGCTTTCAAAAGCAACAGGAGAGGATATATCGCCATTTGCCTTCAATGTTCCGTCTTTATAAACCCAAAACTCAGAACCCTTGTTCAGGTGTATCTTTGTTCCTGCCTCCAAATTGAGGACAAAAGCAGAATCGACTACGCAATTACCCAAGATGATATGCGGTTTATCCGATTTCCAATGTATTTCATTGCCGCTTACAATGCAACCACTCGTCTCCCCTCCCTCGTCGGCAAGAGAATATCTGATTGTATCGTATCCGTTGCCCGAGTGCCTTTCGCTCAAAAGGTAGTGGCTCGGTTTATGATAATATGCGTCCTGTCCGTATGCCTGTAAAATCACGGATTGTGTCTTTCCGTTGAAAGCGAAGACTATTTCGTCTTCGACCAATAAAGGATTGGATTGATTGTTAGGGTTGAGTTCCACCCTCACAAAGACATACATGCTGTCTTTCGCACCGATTTCCACATCCTTTGCCACGAGAGAATTATCCCCGTCAACATTCAAGCGAAAGTAACTCGCCGCTCCGTTCTTCAACGAAACCCTGTCAATCTTCACAGGCTTGCTTTCCCTGTTATAAACAACAAGAGTTTTGGTAACCGAACCCACGGTTGTGAAAACGGTATCGAAACTCACTGTATCGCTACCGAAAGACAATGTAACTTCCCTCCCCTCTGCGAAATTTTCTTCCTTGATGCAGGAAGAAAATATAACGCCGAGAAGATTTACTGCCAAAAACGCAAATATTATCGACCGAATGGTTTTCACTTTATTGCGTTACTTGATTTCTATCAACACATATTTCTGATTGCCCATGCCGAGTTTTTCAGCATATTCCAACTGATATGAACCGCTTTTGCCGCTCTCTTTCAAGAACGGGTCATCGCATTTATGTTCCTTGGCAACCAAATCGAGAGAGGCTCTGTCTGCTGCAACTATATCCTTGGAAGCAACCATTCCTATATCGTTGCAGAAAGGTTTCGGAGCTCTTGCCGAACAATCGCATGCTGCCGAAATATTCGCCAAAACATTTATGAATACCATAGGCTTGGTTTTCCATGCCACGTATGCGTACTCCACAAGTCTTTCCATGAAAGTACTGCCGACAAGTTCCACTTGCTTGGGCGAGAATAGCTTCAACGGACATTCGGCTATACATTTTGCACAACCGATACACTTTGTCGTATCTATATGTATGCCTCCGTCCAAACTCAAAGCGGCGGCAGGACAATTCTTTACGCAACTTCCACAACCCACGCACTTCTCGGGAGTGTTGATTTGCGGGTAGTCCGTTGCATGCTGAGCCATTTTGCCTCCCGGAGAAGCAAATCCCATGGCAAGGTTCTTTATAGCACCGCCGAAACCTGCCGAACCATGACCTTTGAAATGGGAATATATGATATAGTTGTCGTAATCCATGAAACCTTTTCCCAACTTGACGCTCTTGCCATAGTGTTGCAAGCCCATACCTGTAGTAGGCACTTCTATCTCACCGTCTTTGTCCAAAATATCTATGGGAGCGAAAGTGAAACCATGCCTTTTTGCCAAAGCGATGTGCTGATCGGTATATCTTCTTTGACCGACATACAAAACGTTTGTTTCAACCCATGTTGCCTTTGTCTTTTCCATCAGAGGTCTTGTCAACTCAGGATTGAGGAAATTCTGATTTCCCTCTTCGCCGAAGTGAATTTTTACACCGATTTTTCCGCTCGGCTTCTCGCCCAAAGCCTCATAAAGTTTAAGGACATTCTCGGGAGTGATTTCCCTGATGAAATACACCACAGAAACATCTTTCTGACCGTGATAATCCTTCTCATCTATCCGCTGAGCCATCGTTCCGGACAAAGCAACCGTCAATAAGGCTGCAAACAACAATACTTTTCTCATCTGATTCTACGGTTTTGTTTTATTGTTTCTTCAAATTCAGCCGCAAAGATATACATTTCACGAAAAACACGAAATATCGGCGATGTTAAAAATTACCTCTGCGAAGCCATTCTTCCAAAGAAATAAGCCCGCAAGCCGTATCTGCACATATATAATGTATGGAACATACGATAAGCACATTCGCCTGACACGGAAAAGGACTTTGATACCACACCTACTCGACAATCAATTTTTTCGCAACATTTCCGAACCTTATTATATATGTTCCTTCCGACAAATCGCTGACATCTATCTGCATTTGCTTCTTTCCTGCCCCTGCTTCCGCAGTTTTCACTCTTCTGCCTCTCATATCGAATATCTGCACTCGCTCACTTTCATGCAACGTCTCGAACTCCAAAATAACGAAGCTCTTCGCAGGATTGGGATAAAATATGAATGCATTTTCATCAATCATTGTATCGTCCAACGACATCATTACCACAAGCGTCAATATTATGGTGCTGTCGCAACCATCTACCGTTTGCAGGTGCTGCGTATATGTTCCGGCTTCACTTTCGTTGAAGCCAAAGTTCGTATAAGTCTCACCCCTGTTGATTATAGCCAGAACTCCGATTTGGTAAGAAGGATTAACAGTAAGGTCGAGCGTTATTGTACTGTCGCAACCGTTTGCACTTTCCATGGTTCTCGTATATATTCCTGTCTCGCTTGCGTTGAAACCGTTCTCCGTGTAAACCGTACCTTCGCACACGGTTGCCGTGAATGTCGTCGTTGAGTTGGGTTTCATCGAAAGGTTCAATGTTACTATACTATCACAACCATTGGAAGTTTGCAAGTTCTGCGTATATGTTCCGGCTTCACTCTGTTCAAACCCGTTCTCAGAATAAGTCGTTCCCTCGCAGATTTCAGCATCGATGATACTTGTCAAAGCCGAATTAACCGTAAGATTAAGCGTAACGATGCTATCGCAATCGTTTACGGTTTGCAGGTTCTGTGTATATGTTCCTGCCTCGCTTTCGTTGAAGCCGTTTTCTGTGTAAACACTGCCTTCGCAAATTGCTGCATTTATGGTATCATGATAAACAGGGTTGACTGACAAGGTAAGAACTATTACACTGTCGCAACCGTTTATTGTTTGCAATGTATCGCTATATGTTCCTGCCTGCGTCAGGTCCCTGCCGTGAAAGTCGTAGGTCTCGTTACTGCATATCGTTGCTGAAATCGGAGTAGAGACAACGGGGTTGACATTCAATGTAAGAACGATTACGCTGTCGCAACCGTTTACTGTTTGCAATGTATCGCTATATATTCCTGCCTGCATCAGATCTCTGCCGTGAAAGTCGTAGGTCTCGTTGCTGCATATCGTTGCAGAAAACGGAGTGGTGGCAACAGGGTTGACTGACAAGGTAAGAACTATTACACTGTCGCAACCGTTTATTGTTTGCAATGTATCGCTATATGTTCCAGCCTGCGTCAGGTCTCTGCCATGGAAGTCGTAGGCCTCGTTACTGCATATCGTTGCTGAAAGCGGAGTGGTGGCAACAGGGTTGACTGACAAGGTAAGAACTATTACACTGTCGCAACCGTTTATTGTTTGCAATGTATCGCTATATGTTCC
>SAMEA104315437__coassemble_305_pt1 | contig 30443 bp, 23 predicted proteins | sample SAMEA104315437__metabat2_low_PE_039 | metagenome-assembled genome bin SAMEA104315437 (sample SAMEA104315437) | gut metagenome | biome: Monkey gut; feature: monkey-associated habitat; material: faeces | place: China | collected 2013 | reverse complement strand
CTTAAGATTAATTTTGGAAAACCAACAAGAAGTGGGAACTTTACGGTATCAAATATAATAAAAGCTGATATATGGCAACTGTATATCAGACTTATATAAATTATACTTCGGTTCAATCGTGGAGCCACTTCTGTCACCCGTTCCACGAATTTGTCCTTAACAATAAAAAGAACGAACCGGATATGTTGTAAATAACAATATTGCATATGCGGTTCGTTTTTCATCAATGCGACAAACAAAAGTATAACGATGAGGATAATTTCAGACTTAGACGTGGTTGATGCACGAGGATATTTCGTTTTGAATAATTTTTATCATGTATTCTCCCATTTTAAATGTCAAAATTTTAAACAATTATCTACAAAAAAAACAATTATAGTTGTGTACAGTTGCGATAAATGAACTATTATTACCTCTGTTCACACCTATCGGGAATACGAGTTTAGCAATAAAGTATCTTTTCTTCGTCCATTGTTAGGATTTATTTTTGTGTACATAAATATGATGGACAACCATGAAAGGCAAGATTTCACATTTGGTACAACCCTAACCAACCATTTTGGAAAACGTAACTTCCTGCGTCGTTTCGGCTAGCTTGAAGGTTATGTGTGTGAAAGTGTAGTTGGACCAACAGCTGTTACAGAAGCTACGAATATACCTCCTGTGAAATCTTTGCCTGTAATTCTTTATTCAAATTAAACGTTGTCCAGCGAGTGAAAATGTACTTTTGTTTCTTGGCAAAGCGCATTATCATCTGCTGATCTTCCGTCTCAGTAATGCCCATCAATATAAGAAGGCTTTGCTTGTATGCATTATCCACAAAGGGACAAGTCATCATATCCGCTGTGAGAATCGTGAGTTCTGAATTGCGTTTACGCTCCGACTCCGCAACAAGTCGATACTTTTTTAAAATCTTATCTTTCAATACACTCTTTTGTTCATTATAACACGTGTGGTTAGCATAGTAATACATCAATATAATGCATGCGAATAGGTTATACTGTAAGTCACTTTTATCAATAAATGATTTAATAACTTCAGGTGCGAACAGATATGCAGAATCTAACTCTTTGGCTAATATTAACAGATAGAGACTTTCATGCAAGGTATTTCGATGTGAATCCGTTGTAGCCAGTACCAAGGCTATTTCATCTTGAATCTTCTTAAAGATAATGTCCTTGCTTATTGTTTGGAATCTAACCTCAGGATTAGTTTTGAAATCACCATGCCGTTTTGCATAGATAACGATGGTATTCATTATCTTCTGCAATTTCAATGTGGTGTTTACCTGTCTGTTGCTATTAAATACGAAGAACGCCACATCAATCAGAGATACAAGATAACTTGTAAGCTTCCTTTGTACTCGTTGTGCATGAATTTCAACCTCATCCTTATTCGCCTCTTCTTTTGACATCAGGCGTTCATACTTCTTGAAACCCATTGCATATCGATTAAGAAAAGCGTCAAGGCGTTGACTAATCTTCTCAAGCAGATAGTTTGCTATATCGCGATATTCAATTTCACATTCCCTTACTATTGCTTTTATTTGAGCATTTACGCTATTTGTAGGCAGGTATATATTGAATTTCTTATCTAGTATTTCCCTATCCTTACCCAAATCCTCATCTTCAGCATCCACCTCTTTCTCCTCGCACAAATTTGATTCTACTTCTTCCCAAAGTGGAATCGAGAATATGTCGCTGAGCAAATCTTCGATTCGCTGTTTGGCTATAGTCACCTTTGTTATGAAAGGCCTTTCAAACTCTTCTGTTTTGGACGGACTAATCTGTAATTTGAATTCTTTCAGCCATTTTGTTAGACTTTCCATGAAGATATTTCTATCCTTTTCGTCATTATAGAATAGGAAATAGTCGTCAACATACCGATAACACTCATAGTTAGATTTCTGACGAAGCTCCTTTTTAAATAGTTCCTGTTCAACCTTCTGATCTATATACTGAAGTATAATCTCAGCAAAGATTCGAGAGAACTCTGGGCCTATTACAATACCGTTCGTTTCACGAGCATTGACCGACTGCATTAGATTATCAAATGTATCGCCAACCCATGAACCATGATATCCAGGCAAAACCTTCACCTTGTCCGCACCACCAGCAGTCGCCCAACTTATGGTATGGGTGTAAATACTGTCGAAACAACTTTGTAGATCGAACTTCACAAGGTGTTTGAATTTCTTTTCAGCTCGCTGGTACCTATAATCCTCGTAGAACTTGTATATATTCGAATACTTCTCGTAACTAAAGTAGGTTTTCAAGTTCTCATATTCATTGAAAAACAATTCGACTTTGTCGCTTTCATGTCCTAACAACTTTCGATGAAGGCGATCTCTATAGTAAAAGCATTGTGCTATCTTGTGTGGTTTGCGAATAGAGTATTTACTCTGATTACAAAGATAGAGTATAGAATATTTATACCTATCATAAAACTCTACTACTTGCCACTGACTATATGGATGTATAATTGATAGCGTTCTGTTCTTATTCGGCTTGTGAGCTATGTTGAAATGATAAGGATAGAATAGAGCATTTAGTCGATGTTTAAGTTCCCCGATTCTTTCATCCTTTTCATAACATCCGAATAGCAATGCAGCAAAAGCATTCGCATCCTTTTCATCCAAACGTTTAGATTGCGTCAAGATATTCCACGTGATATTATGAACCTTTTGTTCTTCACCAACCCATAAATACTTGGCAAAAAATCGATACAAATATCGGTTTGAGAATATTATAGGACACTCGTAGGGCAAAACATCGGAAAAGAGGACTCGCTCTTTGCTATAACTAAGCTTTATCTTCTTTCTCTTTCTCATACCCACGATGATTTTATAGTTCGTAGTCTCTGCTTCTTTACTTTGTAACGCTTGTGAGGATAATCAAATCCTTTTGTAAAAGATAGTAAAGTAAGCTTTCTTTTTAGTCTATCCTCTAGTACAGCCCTATCTGCAATTGCAATAGATGTCTTTGAAGAAAGACTCAGCCTACCTATGTTGCGACTCAATTGTCCATCCAAGTATGACAGATTTCTTTTATTATCCAATAGCTGATTGGAATAAAAGATGCCAACCTTAACTCCTTTCTTTGCATTATACAGATTTATGTTGCAGGTCAATACATGAAGTGCATCAAACAAATAGTGTGCTGCTACATCGAAACCTACTATATCAATCATATTGTCAAAAGTAGTGAACGACTTATCTATTCTATTTGTAATACTTTTCAACTTGTCTTGAGAGAGCGAGAATACCAGACTATCTCTATTCTCATTGCCAATATGGATATTATATCCTAATAGATTGAAGTCTAAATCTATTGCATTAGCCGAATCATACATATAGCATTTTCCTAAGCCATCTGATGGTGTGTGTATTGTCAATCCCTTTTGAGAATAAATTTCCTTAAGCTCTTCAATGTACCAATCTATTGATTTATGGTATTCATCTCTGATATCAGGGTGAATAACAAGCACCATATCGTCCACATATCTACCAAGAAATAAAACACCTGGCAAAAATCTCTTTATCACCTCATCTATCTTGGATAAATAAAATTCAGATAGTAGGGAACTGATAGCACAACCTCTTGGAATGCCTGTTTGTGGAGTCGTTATAACTGGACGCAGATTCTTGGATTCAAATTCTTTTCGGATGAGCCCACGCAAGAGAGATTTGCTCTTTACGTCAAGCAGATTGTTTCCCTCCAAATACTCAAACAATTTATTATGCGGTATCGACTCGAAACAATGACAAACATCCGTTCGGATTATATAGTACCTGCTCTTATCCTCCCTCAACAACATCTTTAACTGAGAAAGTATTTCGTCGCGACTTGACATGGATATCTTAAACAGTTTCTTCACATTTCTGCAAAGGACTTGCATTGCAAAAAACTCTTCAGCTGTAGTACCAATAGAATAAACTGGCTTCTGCGGATCTTTTGACGCATCTGACGTAAGGGTGAAACGAAAATTACTTGATAAAATATTTGAAGACACTTTGCTAAGATGCTCCTGCAACAAAATTTTCTGTTGCTGAGCATTCTCATTCATAGATTGCTTCAACTCGTCAATCCTACTCATTTCTTTCTCCGTACGCTCTACCTTTTTCTTTTTCAAAATCTCATTTTGTTCCTTTCTCATCTCACGATACTCCCGAGCTGCATCCAAATATTCAGGTGAAAGATACCTTTTCTGCATCTTTCCCTTCCTATTCACTGCATTGAATACATCATTCAGCGAATCGTAATTGTATGAGAAACCATATTGAGACATCTCTTAAATCTTATCTATTCATCCGTTGTTCAATTTTTCTCTCCCCTTTGTTTCGAAAGTAGTTGTTGGAGATGGAAATTAAAGTTATCCAATTCTCGTCTTTTTTCTTGTAGGTGAAAGAAAAAAATCAATTACAGCCATCGCAAGCGGTTACGATTGATAAGCTGTTTCCATTATGTTTGCCTGCCCGACCTCTGCCCATCGGGGCTTTCGGTCGAATTAAGACATTGCAAAGATAATATTTTTCCGAGACAATGCAAGATTTATACAAAGAAATAAGTGAAATATTTACCGCCGATTGCAGAAATCTCGAACTGTTATGCAGCATATACCAATCCGACATGCTCGTTTTCCGTGAATAAGGTTTCAACATATTCTTTCTTATCTTGTAATAATCCGGGAACTGAAATGTCAAATCGGAAAAGCATAACGGATATGGGACATCATGAACATTCGCACGCATCTCACATAGATGGAAATTTGAACAAGACATTCATCATAGCCATTTGCCTCAATCTCGCTTTCGTTGCGGTGGAAGCCACAATCGGTTGGGTTCAGGGTGCGTTGGCTTTACTCTCCGATGCAGGGCATAACCTTTTGGATGTCTTTTCACTCCTGCTCGCACTGCTTGCATTCCGTCTTTCCGCAAAAGCGGCGACCAAACACTTCACTTACGGAGGAAAGAAAGCCACTATTCTTATTTCTTTGCTTAATGCAATCCTGCTTCTCGGAGCCGTAATAGTAATTGTTATCGAAAGTATAGAGAAGATTACCAACCCTGTTCCGGTAAATGGTGTTGCTATAAGCTGGACGGCAGGCGTGGGAATAGTTGTAAACGGCTTGACAACGGTTATGTTGATGAAAAAGCAAAGCCATGACTTGAATGTGAAAGGTGCTTTTCTGCACATGCTTGCAGATACATTGGTTTCTGTCGGAGTTGTCATAAGCGGAATTATCATCGTCTTCACAGGAAACACCCTCATAGACCCTATCATAAGCATTGTCATTGCAGGCGTTATACTCTTCTCGACATGGCATTTGCTCGAAGAAAGTCTGAAAATGGCATTGGACGGCACTCCGAGCAACATCGATATCGATAAGGTGCAAAAAGAAATATTGGCAATACCATACGTGGAAAGCCTCCATCACCTTCACATCTGGGCAATCAGCACAACGGAAACGGCTCTTACCGCACACATCGTTCTGAATGACATCTCAAAGTCTCAAAGCGTCAAACAAGACATAAGGCACAAACTCGCCTCGTCGGGCATCACCCATTGCACCCTTGAAACCGAAGCTGCAACCGACGATTGCGAAAACAAACTCTGCCGATAATCAGAATCACGAAAAATCGCATACATTTATCCGATAATCAAAGGACGTATGGTATGTGCAAATTCAAGATAGAACTGCACGTCCATAGGTACATCGCATTTTAGCAATTCAAAGCAGTGCCTCCATGTCAAAATGTGAGACATCGTCTCACATTTTGGGAACACAAGATCGAACTTTCGCATATATGTAAGGTTGGAACGACCAAACCCGCGACCTCTCAGCCGCGTCAAGTCTTTGTATAAGTATGAAAGTTTTACCTATCAACGATATTTTTCTTACTTTCACGGAATTTTTCGAGGAGCGATTGTAACATTTCATGGTTTTTCACGACTTACAATCGGGAACAATCAGAAAGGAAACTTCATTTGCACAATGACAACCGAGACGTTCAAACTACAAATCGTCAAACTACAACCGAAATTGCAGGCTTTCGCAATGCGTATTCTGCAAGATGAGTTCTTGGCCGAGGATATTACGCAGGAGGTGTTTGCTTTTCTGTGGCAGAATGTTCACAAACTCGACCTGATTGACAATTTGGAAGCGTACAGCATAAGCATTTGCAAATGCAGATGTATAGACAATTTGCGAAAAAGGCAGAAATGTGTGTCTGAAAGTGTGGTATCGATGTCTTCTTATTACGTTGAGGCGGAAGATAACGAGGATTTATGCAAGAAAATGCTCGAATTGTTGGAGCGACTGCCCGCAAGGCAACGGGACATTCTCAAAAAGAAATATTTGGAGGCAAAACATACCAAAGAAATCGTGAAAGAGATGAACATGAGCGAGGCGAATGTGAGGACGAATATTTCACGGGCATACGCCAGACTCAGGGAAATGATGAATAATATAAACCTTTAATCTGTTGAAACATGGAAAAAGAGAAACGTTTCAAGGAATTATTGTTTCGCTTCTATCAAGGGGCGACTTCGGAAGAGGAGGAAACGGAATTGTTTGCCCTTTTTACCGAAGAGGAGATTGCAAAGAACGAGAAATACTCGGAGGATATGGCTTTGCTGCATGGTCTCGCCGCTCTGAAAACGCATGAGAAGAATATCAAGAGACAGGAAAAGATATTGAAAGCCATAGATGACAGCAACAGGCGAAAGAAACGGATAAGGCTTATATTGTTTCAAGCGACGGGAATGGCTGTTGCCGCCTGCATTGCAGCGTTTTTGTTTTTGAGAACGCCGATCGACACGCATGATAAGCCTGCCGGGAAACAGGTGGCAACCTTGCCAAGCGTTACGGGCAAGTGTGAAAATATTCCGCCGAAAGAAAAAATCAAAACGGCGTTTCATTTTTATGAAACGCCGTTTGACGGCAACGAAACGAAGAGGCATCAAACCCAAGTTCAAGAACCGGAAAAGGAATGTGCGGAACAGGCTTGCGAAGTTCAAGAGGTTGCCGTGAATATGCCTGATTCCATACCTGCACAGATTGTTCCGGATGCTCCGGAAGAACAGATTACAGAACAAATATACCAACCGTCCCTAACGAAAGAACGGGTGGTAAGGATAGAGAGCGACAAACTGATAAAATATAAAAGACACAGAATGATACGCTTTGAAAACATCGATGACAGAGCGTCGAACCTGTATCCGTTCACGCTCCCGATGGGACGCACACACCTCAGCGAAAAGAAGAAATAGAAATATCAAAATACAATACATTATGAAAAAGCCATTATTACTTGCTGTTCTTGCAGCCATGTCTCTTTGTGTCTTTGCTCAAAACCGGACGCGTTACGTTTTGTACCAACCCATAGAGGAGGACTATGAGAAACTATACATTTCTTCGTCTTGTAAAGTGAAGCTTATCAAAAGCGACAAAGATTATCTGGAAGTTTCTCTGTACGGAGATAGCACTTTGTCAAGAAAAGTATGCCGAATAAGCAATGGAAGATTGAGTTTAATCCATTTCAAGAAACTGTTGAATGATGGAGAAATCACTCTTTACACCTCAAAACACTTTTCAAGCATAACCGTCCAAGACAATGCCACGCTCATTGCAGACACCTTGCAAGTAAACATGCAGGAAGCCTCCGTGGATATATCTAAGAACGGGCAAATCAAAGCAGACAAATTCATCGGTGGCGAATACACTTATCTGTTCATGGCAAACAATGCAACCTTTGAATGTCCCGATGTCTCGGCAGACAGCGTCCGACTGAACATTGCAAAAACCGCCACGGGCAGCGGAGTGAAACAATTCAAGCAACTGCCAGAGGCTGATTACAGAGCACGCCCAAGTCTTTCATTCTGGGTAAATAAGGACATCGATTTACTCAAAATATGCAACAAAAAGTACGATAATCCGAGTGTTTCAAACTTACGGTTCGGGCTAAGCTTTCCTGTTGTATATAAACATCCGTTCGGCAACGGCAATGTATTCACGGCAGGTCTTGAATATAAACTCGACCTCAGACTTTTGTTCAATGAGGTGAAATATGAAGAAGGAGACTTTACGTTTTCAGATAATGCCGACGGTCGCAGAACGCAACAATACATACTAAGTCGCAGTCTGTTGCTTCCTGTGAAGTATACAATAAACATCAAAGACGGATTATACCGATTTTCATTCGGATTGACATTCGGAAGGGTATTGAAAAGCAATCTATACAGCCTGAGCATAAATCAGAACAACAAATTCGATTTCGCCAAGACAAAAATCGACAATCTCAATCCTTGGAAGATAGAAGCCAATATCGGTTTTACAGAACGTTTTTTCATCGGTGCCAATTTGGAACTTTTTGCCAACATTCTGCCAATGTACAAAAGCGGAACAAAGGGCGAAAACATCAGAGAGATAGGGTTGAGGCTTAACTTTTAGCAATGCCGGAACTTGATACAGGGAGAATTCGACAAACAAAAAAATGCGTGCGACTTTGATTAGTCGCACGCATTGGTTTATTTTCGGATTGATGTTTCCCTTTCGGGTTTATTTCACTTCCTCGAAATCGGTATCGGTAACTTCACCGTCCTGATTGTTTCCGCCATGGTTTGCATTGCCGGAACCTTGTTCAGGATTTGCTCCCTGCTGTTGGTTTGCACCTGCGTTCTGAGAGTACATGTCGGCAGAGGCTGCTTGGAATACCGTATTCAACTTCTCCATCGCTTTGTCTATTGCCGGAATATTCTTCGACGCATGAGCCTCCTTCAATTCTTTCAAGGCGTTTTCTATTTCACCTTTCTTATCGGCAGGCAATTTCTCGCCGTTCTCCTTCAAGGCTTTCTCGACTTGGAAAATCATTCCGTCCGCCTGATTGATTTTCTCTGCTTCTTCCTTCAATTTCTTGTCGGCATCGGCATTTGCTTCGGCTTCGGCTTTCATTCTCTTTATTTCCTCTTCGCTCAATCCGCTGGAAGCTTCTATCCTTATGGATTGTTGCTTATTGGTTGCCTTGTCTTTTGCAGATACATTCAAGATACCGTTGGCGTCTATATCGAATGTTACTTCGATTTGAGGCACTCCTCTTTGTGCAGGTGGAATTCCATCGAGGATAAACCTGCCTATGGTCTTGTTGTCGGTCGCTCTGGTTCTTTCACCCTGCAATACGTGGATTTCAACGGAAGGTTGATTATCCTGTGCAGTGGAGAAGACCTGAGTTTTCTTTGTAGGTATGGTTGTGTTTGCCTCTATCAATTTGGTCATCACTCCACCTAAGGTTTCTATACCCAAGGATAGCGGCGTAACATCGAGCAACAACACATCTTTTACCTCTCCCGTCAAGACACCGCCTTGTATTGCGGCACCGACTGCGACAACCTCATCGGGATTAACGCCCTTGGAAGGTGTTTTTCCGAAGAAATCTTCAACTATCTTTTGAACGGCAGGGATACGTGTACTACCACCGACCAAGATTACTTCGTTTATCTGGCTCTTATCCAAACCTGCATCAGCCAAGGCTTTCTTACAAGGTTCTATCGTGGCTTTTATCAAGTCATCGCAGAGTTGCTCGAATTTCGCTCTCGACAATGTGCGTACCAAGTGTTGAGGAACGCCATCGATAGGCATTATATAAGGAAGGTTGATTTCCGTTGTGCTTGAAGAAGACAACTCTATTTTTGCTTTTTCTGCTGCTTCTTTCAAACGTTGCAAAGCCATAGGGTCTTTTCTCAAATCGACGTTGAAGTCTTTTTGGAATTCTTCTGCAAGCCAATCGATGATTCGTTTATCGAAATCATCACCTCCCAAGTGAGTATCTCCATTGGTTGACTTCACTTCAAATACTCCGTCTCCCAATTCAAGGATTGAAATATCGAATGTACCGCCACCAAGGTCGAATACTGCGATGTGTGCATCTTGGTCTTTTTTATCCAATCCGTAAGCCAAAGCTGCCGCTGTCGGTTCGTTGATTATTCTTCTTACCTTCAAGCCTGCGATTTCTCCGGCTTCCTTAGTGGATTGACGTTGTGCGTCATTGAAGTATGCCGGTACCGTTATAACGGCTTCCGTTACCTCTTGACCCAAGTAATCCTCCGCTGTCTTTTTCATCTTTTGCAAGATGATTGCAGAAATTTCCTGTGGAGAATACAATCTTCCCTCGATATCGACACGCGGAGTATTGTTATCGCCTTTTACAACCTTGTAAGGGACATTGGCAATCTCTCTTTGAACCATATCATAACTCTCACCCATAAATCTCTTTATGGAGTAAACTGTGTTGTGAGGGTTTGTGATTGCCTGACGCTTTGCAGGGTCGCCCACTTTTCTCTCTCCGGAAGAAATAAATCCCACTACGGAAGGCGTTGTTCTTCTACCTTCGCTGTTTGCTATCACTATCGGTTCGTTGCCTTCCATTACGGCTACGCAACTGTTCGTTGTACCTAAGTCTATTCCTATTATCTTTCCCATAACTCTTATGTTTTTATTGTTCGTTATTTAATTGATTGTTTACACCCTTGGATATTCAACTTCCGTGCCAAAATCGAATAAGCTCGTTTTGCTGACAAATTGTCAGATTTGGTATTTCCACAAATCATGAAGAACGGACGATGTTGCAATCACGGCTGTCCTATAATAGGAACAAGACTTCACAGAACCTTATAAAGCATCTACCGTAATTATATCCGGATTACCGAACATCTTTTCGGCATACGAACTTATTATGTCAAACGAATCCTTTGCTATAAGGCTGTTCCGGCATTCCTCTTCCTGCAAATTCTCATTTCTTTCCACCTTCTCACGAGAGAAAAGATTGAATATAAGAGTATCAAGCCTTATTCCCCTGCTTTTCATGGCTTCAAAACCCAAAAGCGAATGGTTGATTGCTCCGAGGAAAGGATTGGTTACGAAAACAACCTTGTAATTCATCTGTGCCACGTAGTCTATCGTCAGAAAATCCTCCCTTATCGGTACCATCAATCCTCCTGCCCCTTCAACAAGAACCCTGTCGTATTTGTTCGCAAGGTATTGCGTTTTTGCATTTATGGCATCAAGTTCGACCTCTTTTTTGTCCAAACGTGCGGCAAGGTGAATCGATGAAGGGAACGAGAACATCTGTCCGCAGGTTATTTGATTTACATCGTCCTCATTCGGTTTCATTCCCATTATGCGGCGATGTGTCAAGATGTCTTCCGACATGGCAGTGCAGCCTGTCTGAATGAATTTCTGGGTAATGGCATTTATACCTTCCGAACGCCACTTTGCGGCAAGGAAACCTGTGGCGTATGTTTTTCCTATATCCGTTCCTATGCCCGAAACGAAGTAAATATTATCTTTCATCATGCTTTCTTTTTTTCAACAGCAAATAAACAGGGTTATATGTAAGCATACACTTACCGGAACGAGTAAACCGCCTTTCGTATTCGGTTTTGAACCGCATGTACTCCGTTTTCGTCCATCGCTTTTCCTGCACGGCATTGACACCTGTCGCTTTGAGGGAATACAGCAACTCATCGGGAGAATCGAACCCGACTTCGACAACCTCTTCTTTCAAGAACAAAGTTTCGAAAAAGGGTTCGGCTTTATCCGAAAGCTCCTTTGCATTCATATAATCCAGACTTCGGAAACCCAAATCGGCAAATTGTCGGAAATTCTCCTTGCCGAAAGAAGACAACAACAGCAATCCCTCATCGCACAAGGCATTATAAGATTTCCGAAAGAACATATCCATATCTTCGAACCACTGTACACACGAGGCGGAAGCTATAAGATCCACATTACAAGGGTAATCTATTTTTTCGGCATCGCCTTCCAAAAATCCTATACCATCGACAGGCGGCTTTGAAAAAGCAATATCATTGGCAATATAACTTTCAAAACTCAACCTTTCGAGTAATGCCTTCGTCAAAAAGCCGCTTCCGCAGCCTATTTCGAAGCACCGCGAAGGCATAATGCAATGCCCGCTCTCTTCTCCGGCTGTACACTTCTCCACCAATAAGTCTGCCAAAGTTTCCGCAACCTTTCTTTGCACCACGGCATACTCTTCGTATGTCTTCGCAACCTTTGAGAACCGTTTCCCCACCAAGCCCTTATCCGACATCGTTCCTTGACTTTATTCTTTCGACAAAACACGCCGCCGGTTGATGCCTACAAAAGCACTTTCGCCCGCATTTCGCAGACGAACCGACCCTTTTCTCCATCGAAAAGCCATTGCAAATATTGCTAAACATGTTCTATCGTGAAAATGAATTGTTTCTGTATCTTTCTTCTATATCTGTATAAAACCAGATAGTACACAGCCGTTGCCAAAAGAGCGATAAGACACGAGACGGCTTCATCGAGTCCGGCTATTTGCAGACTTGAAACCATTGCAAGCATGAGAACGGCAAACGGCAACAAGAATGCAAGCAACACCGCTTTGAAACCGAGTTTCGTAGTTATGCCTACCTTGACTCTATCGCCTTTTGCATATCTGTCTGCCTGCGAAGTATGTACCTCTATCTCCTTTTCTTTCTTATCCGACGAAGAACAAAAATCCCGTGAATGGCAACCTGCACACGCAGACATCTGTTCGATTCTCACCACAACCTTTTCGCCTTCGCTTTCCACCACAACACCTACCCTTGTGCCGCAATCCTCCATATTTCTTTTGTCTTTCGTCTTTAAATGACCTTGATTGCCGAACTCGAAATCCAACCCTCCTTGCCGTCCTCGGTCTTTACGAACACTTCTTCGCCTGTACGTTTTTCTATTTTCACTTCCTGACCCTTGAAAAGTTTGGTATCGTTATCCGAAGACGAGGCTTGATTTCCTTTCAAACTCACATCGGAAGAAAAAACTATCGCATAATCCTTGTTGTGTATAAAATTCTGACGATATAAGCCCAAGCCGAAACTGCCGAGGCTCAACACCAAGGCAAGCAAGCAAAGGTAGAACAAAAGCACTTTTCGATTGACATCGAAATAATAAAGAAAGAACCCGACGCAACTGCAGGCGAAAAGCACACAAAACAAAATCGCCCAAGCCAAAGGAGATATCAGATTTGCCAAGGCTTTTACCCAACGAAGCAAAAAGAAGTCCGGCATCACATAAACCTCGCCTGCAAGACGACTGCGACAGATTTTGTAATTCGTCATCAGCGTTTCACCATTCGGCGTAAGACGTAAGGCTTTCTCGTAATAAAGTATGGCTGTAGTATAGTCGCTCATTCGAAAAGCCGTATTGGCAATGCAATGATACAACTTGGCATCGGAATTATCCTTTTCGGCTTTTTGATATAATTCCATCGCCTTTGCATAATCCTTATTCTTATACGCCGCATCTGCCTGCGAAACATTTTGAGCCGAAAGGCTGCTTGTCATACAGATAAAGGCAGCAAGAAAAACAGACATTGTTTTTGCTGCAGAATGTTTCCTGCTTTTGGTCATATTGGTTTCTATATCGGTAATCGTTGCCACTGTTTGCTCATATAATTTACGGTATTCCGAAGGCTGCTTGTTTTGAGAGAAACGGATATATTCGCAATTTGAAAGCGTTTGAAGGGTATTCTCCGATATCGTTTCCTCCAAAGAACTTTCTTTGAAAGCTTTTTGAATGTTCTCTATATTCAAATCATATATTGCAATCTTGAATTTGTCGCTAAGATAATTCCATAACGCCTGACCGATTTCTTTTTCGAACGCCTCATCTTGTCCGTTTCTCAAATACATCTCCGCCTTCTTCAACCTCTTCACGGCAACTCTGTTGGCCTTTTTAAGTTTCATTCCTGAAATATCTTCTCTTTGTTTGATTTGTTGCTTGGTGAAATATATGGCAACGACAAGTCCGGACAAAAGAAGCAACAATATGATGTACAGAACAGGAGACGAAAAGGCTTTTATCGAATTTACATCTTTGGAAACCCTGCCTGCTGCAATGTCGGTTATATCCATATTGCGATATTTCTCTCTTTCCGACATCTGCTTGGCAAATCCGCCATCGTTCTTTCCTTTTTTTATGTTCAATCTGAAGTCATCGGTGGAAAGGGTTTTGTATTCCCTCTTTTCAGGGTCGAAATACGTAAACTTCAAAGCCGGTATGGTATAAGTACCTTCAACCCTCGGTATAATGATGTAACGGAATGTACGACTGCCGCTCTGCCCCGCTGCGGTCTTGGACAGTTTATCCGAAATATCAGGGTCATACACCTCGAATTGTTCGGGAATTTCCAACTTCGGAGCCTCTATCAGACTGAGGTTACCCTGTCCGCTGATTGTAAAATCCAAGGTTATCGCCTCGTTTGTCTTGCAATAAGACGTATCCATGGAGCAAGAAACATCGAACCTGCCCACTCCTCCCGAAAAATCTTCCTTACAAGGCGGCAAGTCCTCGACCTCTATCGTCAGAGCATTGGTCTTCAATTTTTTGTTGACCTTTTCAAATACCGGAGTTACATTGGCAAAGAACGGATCGTTGAAAAACGCATCGAAAAACGGGTCTCCCGTCGATACCCTCTGCCTTCGAGTCGTTCCTGTTTGAAGGTGTGCGACCACTTCCAAACCCATGGGTTGTATGTGCAAAGTTCCGGACTTTTGAGGATAAACCAAGACTTTGCGAAGAGTGGCAACCTGATATGACTTTCCGTCTATGATTTCTCTTTCCAAGATAGGCGTTGCCTGATTGTCCAACTCCTCCACCCAAAAGCCCTGAGAAGACGGAAATTTATCCACCATATATTCCGAAATCGGCACAAGTGTGTATATCTTGTAGGATATTACTATCTCCTCGCCTTTGAAAACTTTCGTCTTGCTCGGTATCGCCCTTACGAAAACGGCTTTATCGTCTATCACTTTCACAGTAGGACTTGCTGCAGTGTTGTTCCTACGATTTGCTCCGCCGCTGTTCTGCGAACGTTGTGCCATGGAGGGATTATCCTCCACACTTATCGTTACGGGTTTCGTCGTATATAACTTGCCGTTCGATTTCACACGAGCCGAAGGTATGGTTATGGTTCCCGTCGTGAGGCTTTGTAACCAAAAAGTGAACGTCGTCGAACTGTTATCAGTGCGTTTGCCGTTTATTATGCTTACCGAAGAGGAACGTGAAGTCGAGGGACCTCCGAGTATATTGACGTTACGAAAGGTCGGAGCGACGAAGTTGCCGACCTCCGAGGCGTTTATGGTGAAGCTAACCCTGAATCTTTCATTCAAGCCGACCACTTTCGGAGCCTCGCATTTGAACACGATATCCTGCGACAAAAGATTGAATGCCGCAAATAAAACCGCAAAAAATACAAATACTCTTCTTTTCATCTCTACCAATCTTTTTCCACTCTGCGTTTTTGAACCTTATCATCTTTCTGATGCTTTATCTTGTTCAGAGTATTCTTCTCATTGTTCTTCAAAGCCTCCAACATACGGTTCACCTCTTTCTTGTCTTTCTTTTCTCCCTGTGCGTTTTGCGAATCTTGCTTTTGATTTTTCTTTTCGCCGTTTCCGTTCCGTGAATCGCCGTTTTGTTTTTTTCTTTCGCCGTTCCGGTTTTCCGAATCTTCGTTACGATTTTTAGAGTTGTTATTTTGATTTTGTTGTTGCTGCTGTTGCTGTTGGTTTTGCTGCTGTCGATTGTTTTTGTTCTCCTGCTCGTTCTTTTTCAAAAGGTATTGCGTCATGGCAAGATTATACTTGGCATTGCTGTCCGACGGATTCAGCCGCAGGGTCTCTTTGTAATACTCTGCCGCTTTTTGAAGATATGTTGTCGATTGTTCTGTATTTTTCACTGTATCGGATTGAGACAACTTGAAATTGGCATTTCCGAGATTGTAAACACCGTTTGTACGATTCAGTGTATCCTCTGGAGAAAGAGATTTCAAAAACGAATCATAGTATTTGGCGGCAGTATGCAGTTTGTCGTCCTTTCCCTGTTTGTAAGAAGCGTTTGCAAGATTATATTCCGCCTTTGCATAGTTGGAGTCCGCCGCCAAAGAGGCACGATACGCATCTTCCGCTTGTTTGAACTCCGATTTGGCAAACGCTTTGTTGCCTTTTCTCAATTCGTTCTTTTCTCTGTCGCAAGCGGTGCAAACACAAACAAGCACCGACAAACACAACATGATTTTCTTCATCTTCTTCCGAATTTATTTGCCGAAAAAGAATTTACGGTTTATGTACTTGTTCTTACGCTCGAAGATTACGTACTCGACCAACAGCAAAACCAATGCAATCATTGCAGGAATATAAAACCTGCTTTCATAGCTTTTGTATGCCACCGCTTCGTATTCGTTCTTCTCCATCTTGTTTATTCTTGCAAGAATATGTTCCAACCCTATCGAAGAATTGTTGGCACGTATGTAAGTTCCGTTTCCTTTGTCGGCTATTTGTTTCAAAAGGTTTTCATTCAACTTCGTGAGGACGATGTTTCCGTTTGCGTCCCTCTTGTATTCGTTCGTTCCGTTTCTTTGCTTGATAGGAATGGGAGTTCCTTCTCCTCGTCCCAATCCTATGGTGTTTATCACCACTCCGTCGGAAGCTACTTCCTTCGCTACTTCGAGTGCGTCCTCTTCGTTATCCTCTCCATCGGAGATAAGGACTATACTGCGGGAACGTTTATTGTCCTGTTGCTCGCCGAAAGCGGAAAAGGCTGTCTTCAAGCTCTCGCCGATTGCTGTTCCCTGTGTTTCTATCATGGAAGGTTCGATTATATCTATGAAAGTCTTTGCCGCAGCATAATCACTCGTCATGGGAAGTTGGATAAAGGACGTTCCTGCGAAAACGACCAAGCCTATACGGTCGCCGCGAAGTTGATTTATCAAACTGTTTATGGATTGTTTCGCTCTCGTTATCCTGTTCGGTTTCAAATCTTGGGCAAGCATGCTGTTGGAAATGTCGAGGCAGATTATCAAATCCGTTCCTTGTCTCTCTTTCTTGCCTACCGATGTGCCGCTTTGCGGATTTGCCACTGCAATTACAAGAAAAAAGAAAGCAATGTTGAGCAATGCGAACTTCAAATTCTGTTTTCCCACCGACAAATCGGGCATTATGATTTCCTGAACCCTTGTCGATGCCAAGTCTTTCAACTTCCGTTTCTTGGAACGTACGTAAAAGAAGTATAGGACATAGAACAATGGTATCAATATCAAAAGATACAAAAACTGCGGACTTTCAAAACGCAACATATCTCTATTCTTATGGATTGGTTCTAAATACGGTTTTTCTCAAAAGGACTTCCAAGCAAAGCAGAAGCAGAACGAAAGGTATGAGTCTTTGTCCCACATCGGTCGATTCTTTGTAATAAGCTACATCTATCTTGGATTTTTCCATTTTGTCTATCTCATCGAATATCGTTTTCAAGGAAGAACCTTTCGTACTGCGATAATACTTTCCTCCCGTGGTCTTTGCTATGTCTTGCAACAGAGCTTCATCGATTTTAACCTCTATGTTCTGATATTGCTTGCCGAAAGGAGTTTGGTAAGGATAAGGAGCATAACCCATTTTTCCTATTCCTATGGTATAGACCCTTATGCCGTACTCTTTTGCAATGCTTGCAGCTGTCAGAGGGTCTATTGCACCCATGTTGTTCACTCCATCGGTAACGAGGATTATCACTTTGCTCTTGCTTTTGGCATCTTTTATTCTGTTTATCGCCGTTGCCAGCCCGTCTCCTATTGCCGTACCGTCATCTATTTCCCCACTGCGTATGGATGAAAGAAGTTCCAACAAAATGTTATGGTCGATGGTCGATGGGCATTTGGTATAGGCTTCACCTGCAAAAACGACTATTCCCATATTATCGCTTTTCCGTGCCTCTATGAACTGTTGCGTTACTTCCTTTGCGGCTTCCAAACGGTTCGGACGGAAGTCTTCCGCAAGCATCGAGGTGGAAACGTCCAACGCAAAGACTATATCTATGCCTTCTATGCTTTTTTCATCTCTTGAAAAATGCGTTTGCGGTCGTGCTATTGCAATTATCAGTAACGCAAGTGCCGCATAACGCAAGTAATCCGGCAATCTTCTCAATCTTAACCGCCATGTCTTTCTTGCTGAAGAGAATTGCGAAAGATCGGAGTAAAGGAAATCGGCATGTATGCGTTTGTCGAAACGATACCTGAACAATATCAGCAAAGGTATCGCCAGCAAAAGAAACAGCAAATAGGGATATTGAAAACTTATCTGGTTCATCATTGCGGATTTTGAGGGTTTTCAACTTGCTTTGTGCCATTCACAAAGCTTACAGCCGAATTCCACATATTTCGGTCTGTGATTTGATCCGGTTGATATTTGGCGAACTTAACCAAATCTGCCGTTGCAAAGAGTTTATGTGCCGTTGCAAAGTTTTCGTTGTCGATTTTGCTGCAATGCTTCATTTGCTCGTCAATCTGCTGCGTCGTCATCTCGTGTGCAGATATGGCGAAGCGTCCCTCCAAGTATGTCCACAGAATTTCGCACAGTTCACTATAATATTGTTTCTTCAATCCCTGTTCGCTCAAACGCTTCAATCGTAAATCTTCGAGGCTTTGCAATGCAACGATATGCGGTGCCACATAGACCTCCGGCTTTTTTTGCTCCACTGTCTCGACAGGGCGATTTTTCAGATACCTCATCACGAAGTACATTCCGACAATCAAAGCCGCTATAACCAAAATCGCATAAATCAAAGGCAATACTTCTTTTATGCTGAAAGGTTCTTCGATTTGACTTTTTATGTCTTTAATTTCTGTTTTCGCTGTATCTATGGGATATTGCAGCACTTCTATTTGAGTAGGCAGAATTTTATAAACCTTTTCGCCGCTTTTGCTCTCGCATCTCACATAAAGACTGTCTCCCACATTGCGAACGCCCGGAATGAAACTCATGTATCTACGGCTGTATTGCAAAAAAGTCTTTCCGGCTTCTTTTAAAGTGTCTGTCAGAGTAGCTTGCAATTCCAGACTGTCAGTGTTTGGAAATTCGTTAATCAGTTTTTGGTCTTCGCCCTGCACAAACGGGACACGGAATTTCAGTTCTATGACATCACCTATGTTATATTGTCTTTTGTCGCTCCTGCTTCGTATATCTTGAGCCGACAGGCCGATACAACATAAAAGCATACTATACAAAAGGAATATGACTATCGTTCTTTTCATTCGTTTATCTCCTTCCTTCGGCAGCGAAAAGTTTCACCAACTGCTTTATATAATCCTCTCCGCATCTTATCCTGATGTTGTCTATGCCGTATTTCTTCATTTCATTCGTGCAAAGCGTCTGCTGTTGTCTGCGATAAGAAGCAAAATTCTCCCTCGTCTGTTTGTCGGAAGTGTCCACCCAACGGATTTTATCGGTTTCCGTATCTTTGAATTGCATCAATCCCATGTCCGGAAGGTCGAACTCTCTGCTGTCGTTGACGAATATGCAGGAGAAATCGTGCTTACGGGCTACGATATGCAGACTGTCGCCGAATGTTCCGAAGCCATCGCTTATCAAAAAGCATGTAGAACGCTTCTTGACCACGTTATTCAAAAATATCATGGGACAAGAAAAGTCGGTACCGCCGTTTGTACGATTGAATGAAAGCAACTCACGGATTATGGTCAGTATGTGGGATACTCCTTTCTTGGGAGGGATATATTTCTCCACCTTGTCGGAAAACAAAATCACCCCTACCTTGTCGTTGTTGTGGATTGCCGAGAACGCCAATACGGCGGCAATCTCCGTTATCACTTCCGATTTGAGATTATCTCCCGAACCGAAAAATGTACTTCCGCTTACGTCAATCAGCAATACGACGGTCAGTTCCCTCTCTTCCTCAAACACCTTGACGTACGGGTGAGTACTCCTTGCGGTTACGTTCCAATCTATATTCCTTATCTCGTCTCCGTAAGAATATTCCCTCACTTCGCTGAATGTCATACCTTTTCCCTTGAACGCGCTATGGTATTGCCCTGCGAAAACGTCCTGCGAAAGCCTCTTGGCTTTGATTTCTATTCTCCTGACCTTTTTAAGTATGTCCTCCGTGTTCATTTCTCAATCAAGGAACATCTATCTTGTTGATTATTTCGGTTGCAATGTCTTCCGATTTGATGTTTTCGGCTTCTGCCTCATAGGTTAAGCCTATCCTGTGTCGGAGAACGTCCAAGCATACGGCTCTCACATCTTCCGGAATGACGTAACCTCTTCTTTTTATGAAAGCCAATGCCCGTGAAGCCAAAGCAAGGTTTATCGTTGCACGAGGAGAAGCTCCGTATGCAATGAGAGGCTTTATCTTGCTCAAACCGTAATCCTGCGGAAAACGACTTGCGAAAACTATATCCGTGATGTAATTCTCGATTTTGGCATCTATATACACTTCTTTTACCACCTCTCTTGCATGAATGATGTCTTGAGGCTTTATTACAGGCGAGATTGTTTGATTTTTTGGCGATATGCGACTTCTCAATATCTCCTTTTCCTCTTCCTTGTTGGGATACGTTATCACGACTTTCATCATGAACCTGTCCATCTGTGCTTCCGGCAAAGGATATGTACCCTCCTGCTCTATGGGATTTTGAGTTGCAAGCACAAGAAAAGGCTCTTCCAATTTATAGGTGGTCTCTCCAATGGTTACCTGCCTTTCCTGCATAGCCTCCAACAAAGCCGACTGCACCTTTGCCGGTGCTCGGTTGATTTCATCCGCCAACACGAAGTTGGAGAATATGGGACCTTTCTTCACGGAAAAGATTTCCTCCTTTGGAGAGTATATCATCGTACCGAGAATATCCGCAGGCAAGAGGTCGGGAGTAAACTGTATTCTGCTGAATTTGGCATCTATGCACTTGGCAAGAGCCGTTATTGCCTGCGTCTTTGCCAAGCCCGGCACACCTTCAAGCAATATATGTCCGTTTGCCAACAAACCCATAACCAACCTTTCAACCATGTTTTTTTGTCCGACAATCACCTTGGAAATCTCCAAAGAAATCGAATCCACAAAAGCACTTTCCTGCTCGATTTTCTTATTCAACTCTATTATATCCATACTTTCACGATTGAATTTCAATATCGACAAGAAAAACGCAAATTAAAAACATTTAGTATCCGCACACGAAGAAACAATCACCCCATTAGGCAACATGAGCCGACCGAATTTACAAATGCGACTTTCGATGAGGGGTAACAATTTTGTCCTTAAATTCAAACCGACAAGGTTCCGAAACTGCTTTCTTGCTTCTCCAAATTGCAAAGCAAGAAAGCGACACGACCTAATCGGTGTTTTGACAAGGGCTTGTTCCGTCATGATTTATCGAAGTGCTTTTCGAGGTATGGTTTTCGGGAAATTCATACTGCGGTTTTGCTTTGCATGGTGTCTTTTTTATGGTTGAAAAGAATGTTTCCATAGGCGGAAGATGAGAAACGAACAGTCCGAAAAGCGAAATGACTTTTCAAAAATGTGGCAGGACATCAAAGAAAAGTGAAACAATGAAAAAATTGCTCCATAAACAAGAAACACCCTTTCACGATGCCGAATAAGAACGATTTTACTATACTATCCTTAAATCGGATTTGCAATAAATCGAAACAAATTAAAGGTTTGAGATATGAAACAAGCAATACATAAAACTTGAAAGCAAACAAGTAACAAGAGAATGTCGATAAAATGAAAATTCTTTTGTACTTTTGCAGCGTTAAAATAGTAAACATCAAAACACACAAACTATGAAAAGAAGATTTCTTTCCGTTCTCGCTTTGCTAATCGGCATTGCGGGAGCCGTGTTCGGGCAAACACCTGCAACACTACCGTACAGTTGCGATTTCGAAGCAACGGGAGATAATGGTTGGACGCTGAAAAACGGGGCATGTACCAACAAATGGCATGTGGGAACCTTTTCTTCCCCTACGGGACACAGCGGTTCATTGTTCATTTCGGAAGACAACGGGGCAACAGCCGGCTATAATATAGGGGAATCCTCCGTTGTAATTGCAGAAAAGCTCTTCCAAACAGGAGAGACCGACTCTCTCGCAATCGGTTTCGACATCACTATAGATGGCGAGCGGGATTATGATTACTTGAAAGTCTTTTGGGTTCCTGCCGATACGAACTTTGAAGCCTCACACAACTCTGTATATTTCGCGGAACGTAATTACATCACAAACGTTATAATGAGTAATGCACCTTCGGAGGCCTCTCGTTATATCTACAATACGGAAGGCAGGCAAAAAGTCTATATCGCCAACGAGCCGAACATATTGAAAAAACTGGTATTCGTATGGAAGAACGATGGCGGTAGTGGTTATCAACCCGGAGCGATTATAGACAATATCAGTATCGTCGGAGTGAACGGCAGGTGTGCAGAGCCGACGGATTTGACCGTGGCAAATATATCCCAAACAGGTTTCACATTGAACTGGAACGGCAATGCATCGAGCTATGAAGTACGTTTGAACGGAGGAACTCCGGAAACAGTCAATGCAACGAGCAAAACATTCACGGGTTTGACCCCTGATGAGTTTTATACTCTTGAAGTACGCAGTCTTTGCGAAGGTGAAAATTCCGAATGGGCAAGTCTTGGTTTTACATACCAAGTACCCGTATCTCTTCCGTACACTTGCGACTTCGAGACAGCCGGCAACAATGGTTGGATACTGAAAAACGATACATGCGCCAACAAATGGTATGTAGGAACCTTTTCTTCCCCTGCCGGACACAGCAGATCATTGTATATTTCCGGCGATGAGGGCGAAACTGCCGGCTATGACACAATCGGTCGCTCCGTTGTGATTGCGGAAAAAATCTTCCGAACCGGAGAGATGCCTTACCTGTCAATCAAATTCGACCTGACCGTAAAAGGAGAACCTGAATTCGATATGTTGAAAGTCTTCTGGGTTCCTGCGGATACCAACTACGATGCTTCGACAAACAAAGTATATTATGCCAAAAGAGGTTTCGGTGAGAATGTCATCATGAGTAATGCGACCGATACTGCCCACTACTACCTTAGCAGTTTGAATGGCACTCAGGAAATGAAGGTATTCATTCCCAACGAGCCGAACTCATTGAAGAAATTGGTATTCTTATGGACGAATGATGATGATTATGTTTCACAACCGGGGGCGATAATCGACAATATCGAAGTAAGAGAAGTCTCTGCTCCATGCAACGCACCTACGGATTTGACGGTAAGCAACATCAGTACGACAAGTGCCACTATAAGTTGGTCGGGTACGGCATCGGATTACGAAGTTCGTTTGAACGGAGGCACGACAGAAACGGTAAGCACGACAAGCAAAACATTCACAGGTCTGACAAATGGAACATCTTACTTTATCGAAGTAAGAAGTCTTTGTCAGCAAGAAAATTCTTCCCCATGGGAGAGAATTGAATTTTACACACAACAAACTCCTGTAACACTGCCATACAACTGCGATTTCTCTGCAACGGACAATAACGGCTGGTTGATTAAAAACGGCATTTGTTGGAACAAATGGTTCGTGGGAACACCGGAAGGAGAAGGCAACAGAGCATTGTATCTCTCCGGAGACAATGGAACAACTGCAAGCACGATTGAAAGCATGGGTGATGTCGTAATAGCTGAAAAGCTTTTCCAAACGGGAACAAGCGAATATATTTCCATAGATTTGGATTTGGAAGCAAGCGTAAATAGATCATCCTTGACTGGTTACGTGAAGATTTTCTGGGTTCCTGCCGATAGTATTTTCAATGCGACGAACGATCTTAGAGATGCTTATGCTTACTACGGTCCTTTCTATGGAGATAATGTCATAATGAGCAACAGCGGAATCGATACCATATATTATACCTACAGTTCGGAAGGAAGACAACAGATGAGCATCACTTTGGAGAACGAACCCAACACTTTGAAGAAATTGGTATTCCTTTGGTTGGGCGGAGAAAGAGACAGAGACGAATCCGTCATCATAGACAACATCTCGATCAGAGGCGTGGATGCACCATGTGAAGAGCCGACGGATTTAACGGTAAGCGACATCAGCCAAAACGCTGCGACAATAAGCTGGAACGGCAGTGCAAGCGGATATGAACTCCGTTTGAACGGCGACGTTCCGGAAGTCGTAACAGGAACAAGCAAGACATTGAGCGGCTTAACCCCCGGAGAATCGTACTTGCTTGAAGTGAGATCCGCATGCACCGACAGTCGTTCGCAATGGAAGAGTATAGGATTTTCCACAAGCCAGTATGCCGTTTCAATACCTTACTCCTGCGACTTCGAAGCAACAGGCAACAACGGTTGGTCTTTGAAAGATGACGATAATGCCAACGAATGGTATATCGGCACTCCGACAGAGTTGATGAGCGGTTCGTTATATATTTCCGGATCAGATGGAGCAAGCATAGAATACGACAGAAACAATCGTTCCGTCGCGATAGCGGAAAAGACCTTCCTGACCGGAAGCAGCGACTCTTTGACCATAAGCTTCGATTTGCTCGTCGGAGGTGAAGCAGGTTTCGATTTCTTGAAAGTCTTTTGGGCTCCGGCAGATTCAATCTTCGAAGCCGACAGACATGCCAACTATGCCGATAGCGAATGGGAGGAAAATGTGATAATAAATAACAGCAGCAATACGCAACACCACTATATGTCCAACATGGACAACTCCGAACACATAAGCGTTAACGTGCCGAATGAACCGAATACTTTGAAAAAATTAGTATTCTTATGGAAAAACGATAGCAGCGACGGCGATCAACCCGGTGCGATAGTGGATAATATTTCCATTACCGAAACAACAACCGGCGAAGCCCCTGCTCCATGCTATCCTCCGGCAGACTTCACCGTTACGAATATAACCGCAACGAGTGCAACGGTAAGTTGGAGCGGACTTTCTTCCACTTACGAAATCAGGTTGAACGGAGGAACGACCGAAACGGTGAACGGAACAAGCAAGACTTTCACAGGTCTGACCGGCAGCACTGTTTACATGGTCGAATTGCGAACCGTATGCGAAAGCAACAACTCTCCATGGACAAGCACCACGTTTATGACAAACAATGTTGCTCCGGACTTGAATACTCTTGCCGCAACAGACATTACCGAGACAAGTGCAACATTGCACGGCAGCGTAACTCGCGGCAGTGAGATAATCACGTCGAGAGGTTTCGAATACAGAAAACAAGGTTCAAGCGAATGGTTGGAGGTCTTTGTTACTTCGGCAGGCGAAAGCATGAGCATGGTGATTTCGAATTTGGAATCGGAAACCGCATACGAGTATCGTGTCTTTGCAGAGACCGATGACGAAGATTATGAGGGACAAACCATGACATTCACCACCTCGCAATCATTGGGATTGGCCGAAATCGAAAGCGGAATATCCGCAATCGTTTATCCTAACCCTGCAAAAGACAGAGCGACATTGAGTTTGAAAGGTTTGACGGCAAATGCAAGAATAATCGTCAACGATATTCAAGGAAGAATCGTCCTTACCGACAACATAGCCAAGGGAAGCGAAAGCTATGAACTCGACCTCGACGGCTTTGCAAGCGGCATTTATACCATTGCAATAATAAGCGGAAAGAATAAAACAACGCACAAGTTGATAGTCGAATAAAGCCGTAAGCAGGCAAAGAACGAAGGGAGCTGCAAAGCTCCCTTTTTTATTACCCGTTCCGAACCCTTATCGGAGGCAAACATATTTCGGTTGAAGACGATTGTTGCCGAACCTTATCTTATCGTTCCCTGCCTTGATGTCATCGTTTTTCTCTCGGAGCATAATGATTGAAAAAGCCCCTTTTTGAATATAAAAAAGGGCTTTTTACACATCAAAAAGCGGCTTTTTATACAACAAAAAGGGGCTTTTTTCGTTACTCCAATCAAGGATAAAAATGATAGTATCAAGCGTGGTAACATTTTCATCAAGGTTTGTAACAGGAAAGTGCGAAAAGAATGTGTTCTCCGAGCGGGTCGGAAGAAAGCAATGACGGAATAAATGCAATGAAATAAAGCATGAAGGAGACACAAGACAAAGTAAATTCCAGACAGACAAGGAGTATTGTTTTTTAATTCGATATATTCATAGCATGTTGAGATTGATTGCAAAGAAACAAATGGTGCATGAGAACGGGGTGTCGAAAGAGAAGTTTTTTCTCAAACTTTATCCCGTACGACCTTTGGAATTCGATGATATGGCAAGGTTGATTGCAGAGAGAACGACGCTTACGGAATATGAGGTGCAATTCGCCTTGGGTGAATTGCAGGACATTATTGTCGAGAATATACGCTTGGGTCGCGGAGTGAAACTGGATAAGTTGGGTTCCATTCACCCGTCGCTTTCTTCCAAGGCTGTGGACAGTCTCAAAGAGATAAATCTCTCGACTGTGAAGAAACTGAGGCTGATTTACAAGCCGTCGGTTCGCATCAAAAAGGCTCTCAAAGAGGTTAAGATGAGCATCGACAGAAAGTATGTCATGTACAATATGGATACTCGCGGGGAGTAAAACGAAATATAGGTTCCGAATCATGAGAAGATTTAATTGGTCGTTGCTGTTGAGCGTTGTGGCAGTTGCCATCGGGCTTGTTTCGATTTGCTGTCAGGTTTTTATTTTTTCCAAAAGGGTGCCTTCGCCCGAGGTGGAATACAGGGGTATGATTAACGAACATCTGCAAAATTTTTCGGCTCCTTTGCCGGATTCGTTGAGCCTTTGCGGGCAGGTGGTGCCGTTGGATAATGTGTTTGTGAGGGAGGCTCTGGACAGGGAGTTGACGGCTATCATGTATCAACACAGCTCCACGTTTTTGGTTTTGAAGCGTTCTTGGAGATTCTTTCCCGAAATAGAGCGACTGCTTGCGGAGTTCGGAGCTCCGGAGGATTTGAAATATTTAGCAGTGGCGGAGAGTGCTTTGAATGATGTTACCTCGCCGGCAAAGGCTTCGGGCTTTTGGCAGTTTATGCCTGCGACGGCAAAGGAACATGGTTTGGAGGTGAATGCGGAGTGGGACGAGAGGTATGATTTGAGGAAATCGACCAAGGCGGCAGTGCAGTTTTTGAAGGCGGTGCATGGACGGTTGGGGGATTGGGCTTTGACTTGTGCGGCGTATAACTGCGGTGAGGCGGGAGTGCGTGCGAAGATGAAGCAGCAGGAATGCAGGTCTTATTGGGAGTTGGCGATAAATTCGGAGACGGCAAGGTATGTGTATCGCATTCTGGCATACAAAATCCTTATGCAGAACCCGCAACAGTATGGTTTTTATGTGAGGAAGAAGGATTGCCATCAACCTTTGGAATATAATGAGGTCGTGGTGGATTCTTCAATTTCGAATATGGCGGCTTTTGCGAGGAAGCTCGGTTGTCCGTATAGGTATTTCCTGCGGATAAATCCTTGTGTTCGTTCCAATAAGCTGACAAACAAATCGGGCAGGAAGTATGTTTTCCGCACCTTGAAGCAAGAGAGCCTGTCATGGACTTATTTATGTTCGAGAATAAAGGACGGAAACGAGTTCTTGAACTGATTTTTCATGTCTTTTCATTGGAAGACTCGACTCGTTCGAGACGATATTCGGCAAAATACCGCTGAAAATAAATCGTTTTTGCTTGCCAATCAATTTTTTTTGTATCTTTGCAAACTCTACCAGAGGTCGTTAAGTCCTCGCTCGGGGAGTAGCGAACTTGTATCGAAGAAGAGTTTTATAAATTATAATAGGTTAGAAAGAATATGACAAAAGCAGAAATCGTTGCAGAAATTGCACAAAGAACAGGCATAGAGAAAATGGCAGTTCAGGAAACTGTGGAAGCATTCATGACTGTACTGAAAGATGCCTTGACAAGACCGGAAGCAGAAAATGTATATTTGAGAGGCTTCGGCAGCTTTATCGTAAAGAAAAGAGCGGAGAAAACAGGTAGAAACATTTCCAAGAATACTACCATCATAATACCGGCTCATTACATACCTTCCTTCAAGCCTGCAAAGGTCTTCATGGAATCGGTAAAAAAGAACGTGAAACAAGTAAAATAACAATCTAAATATTCAGAGTTATGCCAAGCGGAAAGAAAAGAAAAGGCCATAAGATGGCAACGCACAAACGTAAAAAGCGTCTAAGAAAGAACAGACATAAGAAGAAATAATCTTCTCGTTGGACTTTTGAAATGCTATTGCGGAACATTTAGACGAGCAGATAAGTGTTTCGCAATACTTTTTTTAATCATCTAATACCGAAATCAAGTGAACAAGGATTTGATTATCGATGTAAAGCCGTCAGGTGTCGATATTGCTCTCTTGGAGGATAAGCGTCTGGTGGAATTGCATCAAGGTAAATCGGAAATGACCCACGTTGTAGGCGACATCTTCCTCGGTCAGGTAAAGAAAATACTGCCGGGTTTGAATGCTGCCTTTGTGGATGTGGGCTTTTCGAAAGATGGTTTTCTACATTATCTCGACTTGGGCTTGTATTACAATGCCCTTGAAAAATTCACCAAAGCCGGGCTTGCCAACAGTTTGGATTCGGTTGACTTTGCTTCGTTCAAAGACAAAAAACTGGAAAAAGGCGGCAAGATAGGAGAAACCCTAAAACAAGGACAGCTTATTCTTGTGCAAATAAGCAAGGAGGCAATCTCCACAAAAGGACCGCGATTGACAACGGAACTGTCCTTTGCAGGGCGTTATTTGGTGTTGACACCGTTTACCGACAAAGTCTCCGTCTCTCAAAAGATACAATCCATGGAGGAGCGGAACAGGCTCAGGAAACTGATAAAAAGCATAAAGCCCGATAATTTCGGCGTTATCATACGCACAATAGCCGAGGGCAAATCGGCTGCCGATTTGGACAATGACATGAAAGGCTTGCTTGCAAGATGGGACACCATAAAGAAGAAGTTGCCCAAAGCTTTACCGCCTGCCAAATTGGTTTCCGAATTGGATAAGACCTCCGTCATATTGAGAGAACTGTTGACAGAGGAATTCAACAGCGTGTATGTCAACGATACCGACTTGCACGATGAAATAAAGGGATACATCACTTCCATTTGTCCCGAGAAAGAAGATATACTGCATTTGTACAAAATGCAAACGCCTATATTCGAACAGTTCGGAGTAGCCTCACAAATCAGGAACTCTTTCGGAAAAGTGGTTACAATCCGCAGCGGGATATACCTCGTCATAGAACAAACGGAGGCAATGCATGTGATAGACGTAAACAGCGGACACCGCAGCAAGTCTTCCGAAGATCAGGAAGAGAATGCCCTCCTTGTTAATTGCGAAGCTGCCGTAGAGATAGCTAGACAAATGCGTTTGAGAGATTTAGGCGGTATCATAGTAATCGACTTCATCGATTTGGCAGTATCAGCCAATCGCAAACTTCTTCTCAACAAGATGGAAGAGGAAATGCAGAAAGACAGAGCAAAGCATACGATATTACCTTTGAGCAAATTCTGCCTCATGCAGATAACGAGACAGAGAGTAAGACCTGCAATATGTGTCGATCTCTCGGAAGTATGCCCTGTCTGCAAGGGAAGCGGCAAAATACAATCCTCTCTTTCTATTATAAACGAAATAGAAAGCGACATAAAGTATCTTGCTCAGGAGCAGAACGAAAAACAGCTCACTCTCTTGGCACACCCTTTCGTTACTTCATACATAAACAAAGGGTTGTTCAAGAACCAGAGAAAACAATGGGCGAAACAATACGGTATCAAATTAAAAGTAAAGACTTCGACTGAAACAGGCATTATGGAATACGTATTCCTCAACGCCTCGGGAGAAGAAATAAAATTGTAGAAAACCATCGTCATTAAAAGAGAAGCGGCACAACTGACTTGTGCCGCTTCTCTTTTTTAATCGTTTATAGAAACGAAAAAAGGGAGCCGCATGGCTCCCCTTGAAGTGTTTACCGATTGTCTGTTTATTCGACTATCAGCTTTTGTGTGTTTACTTTATCTCCGCTTACGATACGGATGTAATATACGCCGCTTGCATAGTTGCTTGTGTTGAGTTCGTAGGTTTCAACGCCTGCCTGAATATCGTCCGTCAGGATTATTCTGCCTTGTAGGTCGCTGATGATTACTTTGGCGGTGGTTGTCAAGCCGCTCAATCTCAACATTGCTTTGTCCTTTGCAGGGTTCGGATAGACGATTGCGGAGATTCCGTTCTCGATGTCTGCCAAACCTGAGGCTGCAAGGGTGGTGAAGTTCATCACTTCGCCTTCAACCGTTTCGCTTGCGGTGGTTGCAAAGGCTTTGTACTCGTAAGCTGTTTCCGCTGTGAGGTTGTTGACCGTTGCCGTAAGGGTTGTGCCTGTTGCAGCTACGGTTGTCCATTCCGTTGCGGTGGTTGCTTTGTACATGAAGCCTTGGGCTGTGATTGTTTCACTGCCTGCGGTGATTGTACCGTTCAAGGTTGCTGCTTCGTGCGTTACGCTTGTCGCTGCAAGGGTGGTTACGGTAGGCGGTGTTACGATTACAGGTGCTTCTGCGGTTGTGAAGTTCATCACCGTGCCTTCAACCGTTTCGCTTGCGGTGGTTGCAAAGGCTTTGTACTCGTAAGCTGTT
>SAMEA104315437__coassemble_284_pt1 | contig 32833 bp, 32 predicted proteins | sample SAMEA104315437__metabat2_low_PE_039 | metagenome-assembled genome bin SAMEA104315437 (sample SAMEA104315437) | gut metagenome | biome: Monkey gut; feature: monkey-associated habitat; material: faeces | place: China | collected 2013 | reverse complement strand
GCTGCGTGCCGAAGAGGCATTGCCGCAACGTCCATGAGGCAGGAGTGGGAACTTTCCTGTGTACCCACTGCGGAGGGCGGCTCTTGTCCCTTTTGCCGCTGAGAGGGTCGTAGTGCATTATCTTTCCCGTTCTCACCTTGCCGTCGAGGTCTTTCTGCCAATAGATGACACCTCCGCTGCGTGTCGAGCCGAGGTCGTAGAGACGGCAGACCTCCTCCAAGCGTTCTCTTTCCACCGGAAGGGTGAGCAGAAAGCGATAGAAATCGTTTTCCCTGTGATGACGGAAAAAAGGAGCGGTGTCCATCTCCAAAGTATGCGGAGCCTGCGGGTTCGGATTGCTTTGCAGATGAGGCAGACGGTCGGACGGCAGGTTGCCGTTGCGGTATCCCAAGGCTCTCGGCGGCAGATGATAGGCACATTTTATGCTCCTGTCGCATTTGCCCGCACTCTCGTCCGCAAGATACGTCCCGAGGAGGTTGTCCCAATACCTTACGAAGGTTCTCTTTCCGCATTGCGGACAGATGAATTTGCGGCTGCTCCTGTCCAAGGAGTAGCGGTAGCGATAAGTCGTATTTGAATTTTTTGCTGTTGCCATGCTGTCGGTATCGTTGGAAATTTCTAACTTTGCACTACCTATCGTGAGATAGGGATTAATTAGTTTTAGCATCTCGGGGAGGAACAAGAACAATTTAATCAGACACAAGACAAGACGTTCCTTCCCATTTTTTTTACCCATCCTCCCTGTGGTTTTCCAATGGCGAACGATAAGTGTTTTTCTCCTTTATGTAAGCCTTTATCTCTCTGATTTCCCGAGCTGAATAACGGTTCTTCCATGCCCTTGTCCCGAACTTGGAGAGGTGGGACGCATGCTCCGGACGTTCGGCATTCAGACGGCGACGTATGCGGTAGAGAGTGGGTTGCGAAATACCCAGCATGTCCAATACCTCCTCGGTGAAGAAGCACGGATAGTCCTCGTCGCCCGCATTCAAACGACGGAATAATTCCTTCTCTTCCTGTTCCGCCTCCATGAAGCGGCGTTTCATTTCATTCATTTCGTTCATGATTATTTGCGTTTTTGGTGTTTTTTATCAGGTTCATATTCTTTGTCCCGCATATCCCTTGTCCCGTCCCATGTCCCACCCATATCCTATATATGGGTGGGACATGGGACGGGACAGTTGGGGATTTATGCTTCATTTTCGGATTTGATGATTCGTTGCACGGTGGATTTGCTTTGCGGGACAAGCTCCGATATTTCGCGTATGCTTTTTCCCTGCTTGTAGAGTTTGATGATGGTTTCTTTATCTTTCTCCTTTTGTTGCATGAGTGCGAGTTGCTCTTCGTTTACAGGGGGTATCACAGGAAGATAAGAGTTGATTTCCGATAGTTCCGTTCGTCCGCCGGTTGCGGTGACGTTCATGTCGGAGTCGGTTTGCAGGTCGAAGGATTGTTGTTTGTAGTCGTTGGGAAGGTAGTTGCCTTTGACGATGCAGAGGTGGAGAAGGTCCTTGTTTCTCTTGCTGCGTCGCAACTCGATAAGCACACGCATTTTGGCTTCAAAGGCCTGCGAGCCGAGGGCGTTGAGCTTCGATGGAGCGGTGTTCTCTCCCGTTTTGCGGATATGGTGGGCGAACAAGATGAAACAGCCGTGGCGACGAGCCGTGTCGGCAAAGAGGTTGAGCAGATTGCGGATATTGTTGCTTTGGGAGATGTCGTCCTTGCATATATCGCCGAAGGTGTCTATGATGACCAAATCGACAGGCTTTGCAACAAGGCATGCTTCCACCTTTTCGGCAATGCAATCGCAGGAGAAGAGGAATTCCACCCTCTCGGCTTCCTCCTTGGAGAGTTGCCATGCCTTGTTCTGCCGTTTGAGCAGCTCGCTCATCGCACCGCTGTCGTCCTCCGTGGAGACGTATAGCACCCTCTTGTGAACGGGAAAGGTCTTCCAGAGAAGGAAGTCCCGTCCGCCTGCCACACAGGCGGCGAGTTGTCGCAGCAGGGTGCTTTTGCCGCAGTCGCTGCTGCCGATGACGGCACCCAGACCGCATTGCGGAAAGAGAGGTTCGACCAATACGGGTTGTCTCTCCGCCGGATTTTCCAGCAGTTCCCGCATGCTGGTGGTTTGTAAAGGGCTTGAAGTATTCGTGATAACCATTGTCGTTAATCTTTTCGTAAAAAACAATCGAAATTCAAACCTGCGGATTGCTCCGTTTCGAGTTTCGATGATGCAAAGATATGGGCTTAATTCCTTGTCCTCCAAATGCTTTTTCGGAAACAGGTAAAGCATCGGATGAGGTGCCGGAATGGAAATTTTCATCGACGGACAGGATTTTTTCCGATTAGGATTTCCAAAGGAGAGATATTGTTATTAAATTTGCAATCCGGTCGTGTAACCGTTGTTGGGCAAAGCATAGAAAAATCTGAGGCAGAAAGAAGCCTCGGAAATGCTTTTCGTGTTGCAGGTTAATCGTTTGCAGGTAGAAAAAACGATAGAAATTCATAATATGACAAAGGGTTTGCAAAACCATGGAGGACTTGGCAAGGGAGCGAAGCTCGCAAGAAACGGAATGGGACGCAGGTCTCGTGCAGGATTTGACACGGGAAGTATTCGACAGGTACTTCTACGTGAAATATCCCCCTGCGTGGTGGCAGAAAGTTTTGCAGACCGGCAAACGATGCCTCGGAATGCAGAAGAACAAGCCCAACGAAGAGAACGGAAAGCCCCTCTTGAACAATGCCGAGTTGGGGCGTTTGAGCTATATACTGCACATGACAGCCGGAAATTTCAATAACGTCTTCGGCACAAGGATAAAACCCTCCAACATACCCTCCACGCCGAAAGGCTTCTGCAAACAAAGCGAGAACGAAGAACGAACGAATGTTTACCGTCTTTGCACGGACATATTCGACCGGCATGACAAAGTGCTGTTCGTGCCGAAGATGACCCCCGAGGACATAAAGCGGGAATGGGACGCAAAAGAAATGGAAACCGAAAGACGTATAGAAGAGTATAAAGCAAAGATTGAAGCAGAGTGTCGCAGAAGACAGAAATACAGACAACAATACAGACAATATTTTAATAAACAAGACGACGAGGAAAAACCGAAACCCGACCTTTAATCGGAAAGAAAAGAGGGGAAGAAAGCACAAAAAACGGGAGGCTTCCAACCTCCCGTGCCGAAAAGAACCGTCTGTCGTCTATTGTTGCAGACCGTTGACCTCCAAATCGGCAAGCTCATACTTGCTTTTCGCCAGAGACTTCATGAAATCCGCAGAAGGATAGAAGCGGCAACGAGTGTGGCGAATGGTCTCTGCCGTTACGGCATCCGCACTATCCACAGCCTTGGCTGAAATAGCCGGAATGAAGGAACCCAACAAGCCGAACTTCACCGCCTGACCCGAAAGCACATACTTGGAAACATGGATTTCCATCGCTTTCAGGCAAGCCAACACATCGGGATACGAAACCGTGGTCGATTCTGCAATGTCGCTTGCGATTTGGTCGATAAGCACGTCCTGACCTCTGAACAAACGGGCAAGGAACTTCTCACCCGGATTTCTGCCCACACTGATGAGCCTTTTTACTTTTACATACTTGATAGCCATAGTACAATAAAATTTGAATTAAACAAAAACTTTAATTTGGAACTTCCAAGCGTTGCAACCTCTTTTCTTGTTTCCGAGAGCAAAATTACAACCATATTTCCCTGCTGCCAAATCCCTGAATGAAGTTGAACGAACTTGAATGAAGCGGACGAAAAACGACGAAACCCGAACAAAGAATACCCGCATTTTTCACCCCGCCGACACCCCATGAACCGCCGAAAGACAAAAACGAACCGCCCCTTCAAAAAATCCGTTCGGCAAACGAACCTCCAGAAACAGGCTCGACCTTTCACGCATGATTTGTACGAAGTGTATAGGTAGTCGAATTTCCCGCCGAATTGCCGAACGAAATTCCGCCGAATGACCGGATAAAATTCCGTCGAATTGCCGAATGTTTCGCTTGATTGCTTTGTAATTCAGTAAAGTAGGGTGTTTTTGGAAAGATGTGCTGATTTCATGTTTCGGAGAACGTTTTTCGGTGCAGGTTGCGGGGGTGGGTGAGCATGTGCTTTTTTTGTGCGTAAAGGCTTCTTTTGTTTGAAGAAAACACTATCTTTGCACGAAAATATAATAAAGAGATATGGCACTGATTAAATCTATTTCGGGTTTCAGAGGTACGATAGGCGGTAGGGCCTCTGAGGGCTTGACACCTATCGATACGGTCAAATTCGTTTCCGCTTTTGCTGCTTTCATCAAGGAGTCGTACAAGAAGGACAAGATAACGATGGTTCTCGGCAGGGATGCGAGAATTTCGGGCGAGATGGTTTCGCATTTGGTTGTGGGTACGCTCATGGGTATGGGCGTGGATGTGATAGATACCGGATTATCTACCACTCCGACGGTGGAGATGGCTGTGACGGATAAGGGAGCCGATGCAGGAATTATTCTGACGGCAAGTCATAATCCTATGCAATGGAATGCTTTGAAGTTCCTTAACGCAAAGGGTGAGTTCATTTCGGCTTCGGAGGGTCGCAGAGTGTTGGAACTTGCTGCCATGGAGGATTTCACCTTTGCGGAGGTGGAGAAGTTGGGCAGTCATACGGTGGATTCCACGACAATCGACCGACACATAGAAAAGGTTTTGGCATTGGATTTGGTCGATGTGGAGGCGATAAGGAATGCAAAGTTGAAGGTGGCGTACGATGCCGTATGTTCGACGGGCGGATTGGTGTTGACCAAGTTGTTGAACGCCTTGGGAGTGCAGCAGGTGGTGGCTTTGAATGCGGAGCCTACGGGAAGGTTTCCTCACAATCCCGAACCGCTTCCTGAGAATATATCGCAGATTTGCGAGGAGGTGGTGAAGCAGGGTTGCGATGTGGGCTTTGTGGTCGATCCCGATGTGGACAGGTTGGCGATAGTGTGTGAAACGGGTAAGCCTTTCGTGGAGGAATACACCTTGGTGGCGGTGGCGGACTACGTGTTGGCACATACGCCGGGTGCAACGGTGTCGAACATGTCTTCGACCATGGCTTTAAGAGACATAACCGAAGCCAAAGGACAACAGTACTTTGCCTCCGCTGTCGGAGAGGTCAATGTGGTGGAGAAGATGAAGGAGAAGAATGCGGTGATTGGGGGAGAGGGCAACGGAGGAGTGATTTACCCCGCATTGCATTACGGAAGAGATGCCTTGGTGGGCATAGCCTTGTTTTTGAGCCACCTTGCCAAGAGCGGCAAGAGGTGTTCCGATTTGAGGGACGGCTATCCGGATTACGTCATATCGAAGAACAAAATGGAGCTTACACCCGAGATGAACGTCGATGACATACTTGCCAAGATGGCGGAGAAGTATGCCAACTATGATGTCAGTACGGTTGACGGCGTGAAGATAATCTTCGACAAGCAATGGGTACATTTGAGGAAGAGTAACACCGAGCCTATCATACGTATCTACTCCGAGAGCGATTCCCTGACTACGGCAGATCATTTGGCAAACGTGATAATGGAGGATATAACCAACATCATAAGAGAGAACCTCTGATGTAATTCCGAGACAGCATGTTCAAGAGCAGAAGAGAGGTCGTTTTCTTTGTCATTGTGGTGATTGCTGCTGTTTTCGCAATCTTTCCGAGGCTTGCCTCGCAACCTCTCAGGGAGTGGGACGAGAGTCGTCTGGCGGTTTCGGCATACGAGATGTATGAAAGCGGCAATTACTTGGTGAGTACGTTTGAATATAAGGCGGATTTGTGGAACACGAAGCCGCCTTTGCTCCTTTGGTTGCAAGCCCTCGGCATGAAGGTGTTCGGTGTCGGGCTTTTGGCTGTGCGTCTGCCGAGTGCGATGGCTCTGTTCCTTTCGGCTGTCGCCTTGTTCTGCTTTTTCGCAAAAGGGAAAAGACCGCTTGCCGGCTTTTATTCCGCAATGATATTGATTTGCAGCAAAGGCCTGCTGACGTACCACTTCGGCAGGAGCGGGGACTACGACAGTCTGATGACCTTGTTTTGCGTCCTCTACTGCGGTTTCTTCTATTTATATCACCTCTTCGGCAGAAAGAGGGATTGGATTTTCTTTTCACTCTGCCTTTCCTTGGGAGTGTTGACGAAAGGCGTGCAAGCCATGATGCCCCTCGCCGGAATCGTGCTGTTCCTGCTGTGCAGGAGGGAATTGCTACGCTGTTTGCGACAACCGATAACCTACATCGGCATGGGTGTCTTCCTGCTCCTTGTCGGCGGTTTCTACATAAGTCGGGAGCTTGCTTCAGGAGGTTATCTGCAAGCGGTATGGAATAACGAAATAGGGGGCAGGTTCTTCACCGTCATAGAGGAACATAATCAAAAAGCCTCTTACTATTTGGATATGTTGAGAGTGGAACAATTCTCTTATTTCTTTTGGCTTTTCCCGATTGCATTGATAACGAACTTCTTCACCAAGGAGAAAAATCTGCGGCAGGCAAACCTGTACTGCGGGCTTGTTGCAGTGGTGTATTTGGTCATCATCTCCGTTGCAAAGACCAAGTTGGAATGGTATTCTCTGCCCGCAATTCCGGCTTTGGCTGCGGTAATCGGTCTGTGCTTCGAAAGGCTGCACCTGATTGCCGAACGAAAGATTTCCGAAAAGGCAAAGAACAGAGTTCTTTTCTCCTCCCTGTGCTTCATGGGGGCGGCGGTCGTTTTCTGCTTCCCTTACTCGCAGATTGTCCGACAAAACATCGAGTGCGAAGTAACGAACAAATACCTGAAAGAGGATAATGCCCGCGTGGATCTCATGAGAAGGGTAGCGGAGAGAAGAACCAACATGCCGTACAAGGAGATATGTTGTTTGAAAAACGAGAAAAGACAGTTGTATGTCTTTTACTATTACCTCATGGAGCGAAGCGGAGTCCGCTTGAACGAAAAGGATTTGTCGGAATTGCAGGAGGGGGACTATGTTCAAGTGAATGATTGGGGCAATGAGGAAAAGATATTGCAAAACTATTTTGTGGAGGAAACAGACGCTACTCCCCCAAGTCATATATATTATATAAAATCCTTAAAACATAAAGAGAATGAAAATATCGGCAATCATACCGAGCTATAACGAGCAGGAGAACGTCGGATTGATGTACGAAAGAATGTCGAAGGTTCTTTCCAAGATAAGCGACGACTATGAGATTATATACGTCAACGATTGCAGCAGGGACGAGACGCTCCTTCGCATAAAGGCATTGGCGGATAAGGACAAGCATGTGAAGTATGTGAGCTTCTCACGTAACTTCGGACATCAGATTGCGGTGAGTGCCGGCTTGGACGTATGCCAAGGCGATGCGGTGGTGATAATCGACGGCGACTTGCAGGACCCGCCTGAACTCATAGAGCAGATGTATGAGAAGTACAATGAGGGTTACAAGGTCGTTTATGCGAGAAGAACCTCGCGAGATGGCGAAACATGGTTCAAGAAGTTCACAGCCAAGATGTTCTACCGTATTCTGGCATCCATGACCAGCATAGACATACCGGTGGATGTGGGAGACTTTCGCCTGATAGACAAAGTCATAGTGAAGCACCTGCGGAACATGCCGGAGAAGTCCAAGTACATCCGCGGACAAATATCGTGGATAGGATACAAACAAACCTTTGTCGATTATCACAGGGACGCCCGCATATACGGCACGACGAATTACCCGCTCAAAAAGATGCTTCGCTTTGCCCTCGACGGCATAACGGCATTTTCGGACAAGCCCTTGAAGATAGCTTCGAGCATAGGCATCTTCTCGGCAATCGTTTCCCTTCTTGCTCTCATCTATGCCCTTGTGGCACACTTCTGTTTCAACAACACCATCACCGGTTGGACCTCGCTCATATTGAGCGTGTTGTTCATAGGCGGCGTGCAACTCATAACCATAGGCATAATAGGGGAGTACATAGCCAGAATAAACAACGATGTCCGCAACCGACCGCTCTACATTGTTGAAGAAAGCAATGCAGAAGACGAACCGGAGGAGAAAAGCAACAAGAATATCCATCTGAATAAGTAATAATTTAAACAGAAAAACAAATGAACAGAATGTAAACTTAATCGGTTGCAGCAGATGGCAGCATTGAGGTTTGGTTGTGGGAAACGATGCCTGAGGCGGACTTATGCAACGACCTCATATTTGAGGGACAAAAAATGGAAAGAAAAAAATGGCAGAGCAATCCGTGTTCTGCAGAATGTATAAATGTAAAAAACAGTAAAATATGAAAGACGAGAAGTATTACAAGGTATCTTACTACTGCACATTGGTGATGTTGTTGCTTGCGTTGGGCTATATAGCTTTTCTCTTTTACAGCAGAAACGTGCAGACGGACGCAATAATTGAATGCGGAAACGAACACAAATGCGTCAAAGGGGATTTCTTCGGCGGTTATGAGTGTTTCGATTGCAGCGGTGAGCAAGCCAAATAAAGGAAACGCACAAGAATAAAGTAATAAGACAATTCAAAAAAACAGATGGATAGGCAGAGCCTGCGGACAATCGACTCCGCAGGCTCGTTTTGTTCACCTCGACGGGTTGCGCTTCGGAATGCGGCACAGGGCAGCAGATGCCGCAGAAAAAGCCCCCTGCTTCCGGTGGTGCTTAACGGCAAACCATTCTTCAAAGCACCGTTTCAAACAAATTGCTTCGCCGAAAAAAGAAATCAAAAGCCCGAAACAATTTCCCCTTTCGGCGAAACGTTCCTCCAAAGGAGGAGGGTTTATCGGGTGTTAAAATAAATGGTTGATTATGTGGAAGTACTATGCTTTGCTTTCGGCATTCTTTGCCGCTCTGACGGCAATCTTCGCCAAGATTGGTGTGAAAGACATTAACTCGGATTTGGCAACTGCCATACGAACGTTGGTTATTTTGTTCATTACGTGGGGTATTGTTTTGGCGGGTAATCATTTGAGCGAAATAAAAAGCATTTCGTGGCACACGGGCTTGTTCCTTATCTTGTCCGGTGCGGCTACGGGGCTTTCGTGGTTGTTCTATTTCAAGGCATTGCAGGCGGGCGATGTGTCGCGGGTGGCACCGATAGACAAGTTGAGCGTTGTGATAACCATCTGTCTGTCGTTCCTGCTGTTGAAAGAGCCGGTCAACGCAAGGGTTGTCATTGGTGCGTTGCTGATAACCTGCGGCAGCATTGTGATGTTGATAAAGTAGGGGGAGAGGCTTTTGCAAAAGGGTGCAAGGGTGTCGTTATGCCGGTATGCCGAGGTAAATGCCGTTGCTGAAAGGAAGCAGACCGAAAACAAAAAGGCAACTCCCCCGGGGAATTGCCCTTGTGGCTACGGCAGTATTCAAACCTGCAACCGAAATCGTTAAAAGTACAGCAATCTTTTGCATGTCCGAAAATATTTATATCTTTGCCGGCGTAACAGGGTTTGAGCGTAAGTATGCCGAACCTCGGATTGCCCCCGAGTATTCCAAGGTTGGTGAGCAGATAAGCCTGTATAATGTTCCGTATATCGATATTGAAGATATTTCAGCAGAATGAGCAGTCGTAAAAAAGTAACAGCGTGGTTGTCGACAATATTGTTTGTTGTCGGTACGGCAGGTTTTGTTTGGACTTGCAGCAGAAAGCATGATGAGAAAAAGGAGAGAGAACGCTCTTTTCCGCAAACGGATGTGATTGAAGATAAGAGCAGCCCCTATGACTCTATTGTTCACTATACCGAAGACAGTGCCGTGTTCTTCAAAGACGGTAAGGTTGTCGGTTTTACTCGCCGGGGTGATTAAAGCTGCATGGTCTGTTCTGCTTCAATGAAAAGAGATTGAAACGAACGCAGTGTTTGTTCTGTGCGTTTTTCTTTTAAGGGGAACGGGATTCCTTTTTTGATTTACCGACTGCATGAGTGCTTTTCTCTTTTGGGGAACGTTGCGTTGTAGGCAAGTGTTTGCGGAGCTTGTTTGACCGACTGCAAAAGGGGAGGGCAAGGGGTGTGGAAACAAAAAAGGCAACTCCCGAAAGAATTGCCTCTGTGACCACGGCAGGATTCAAACCTGCAACCTCCTGAGCCGTAATCAGGGACTCTATTCAGTTAAGCTACGTGGCCGTTCTGTATTGCGGTGCAAAGGTACAACTTTTTCTCTAATAAGCAAGGCTGAGTGTGCTTTTTTTTCGTCGATTTTGTTCAGTCGAATGCAAACGTTTGATTTAGTGTTTGGTGTGGGAGTGTGTTTTTCTTCGCAAAATGAAGACAAATGCCTCGATATGTGTTTGCAGACGGGGTGAAATCTAATGAAAACAGGCTTTAGGTTAAATGTTTTCGACTTCGGCTTTTATTTTCTGCCAACGTTCTGCGTCCATGCTTGTTCCCATTACTTCTATGACGTTGCCTGCCAATATGCTTCCGGTTTTGCCGCATTGCAAAAGGTCTTTACCGCTGCACAGGGCGGCGAGAAATCCGCCGGCGTACATGTCGCCTGCTCCGGTGGTGTCTATCGCCTTGCGCATGTCTGCGGCTATGCGGAAGGTTTCGCCCTTATGTTTTATCAATGAGCCTTTTTTGCCTATTTTCACCACGGCAATGTCGGCGTATTCGGCTATAAGGTCGACGGCTTGTTCGGCTTCTTTGCCGGTGAAGGCTTTGGCTTCTTCTTCGTTGGCAAAGATGATGCCGATGCCTCGGCAGACTTCTTTGAGGAACGAAAGGTTCTCTTCCACTACATTGTAGGAGGCAAGGTCGATGCTTATCTTGCAGCCGGCTTGTCTGCCCGACTGCATTATTTTGGCAAACAGCGCCCGGTTGCTTATCAGATAGCCTTCTATGTGGAGGTAGTCATAGCCGGCGAAAAGCTCTTGTGTTATTTCTTTGTCGGAAAGGGTCAGTGCTGCTCCGAGGTTGGTGGCAAAGGTGCGTTCTCCGTCGGGGCAGACAAGGGCAAGAGCCAATCCGGTATGCTGCTCGGGGGTGCGGAAAATGAGAGGGGTGATGTTGTTCTGCTTGATACTGTCGATGTAAAACGTTCCCGGCTCGTCTTCGCCTACCATTCCGACGTATGCGGTGCCGATTCCCATGTTGGCTGTGCCGATTGCGGTGTTGGCTGCCGAGCCTCCGGTGGTTCGGCGGCTTTGAAGGTGTTGCGTTTTCTCCTGCAAGCGCAGGCTTTCTTTCGCATCGATAAGTTGCATGCTGCCTTTGGGAAGGTTCTCCTCCCGCAAGAGTTCGTCGTTTTCCAAAAGGCATACCTTATCGACCAAGGCATTGCCTATACATATTACTTTCTTTTGCATTGTTTCAGTGTTGTTGTTCGGGTTATCTTTCTTTCGTATCGTGCTTGCGGCTCATTCCTCTTCGGTTCGGAAGAAACTGAAATTGACTTTGCCGTAATGTCTTTGCTCGATGAAGAAAGGGTTGGTGTCGAATTTGTGTTGGGCACTGTGTTCCAAGATGAACAAGCCGCCGGGTTTGAGAAAGGCGGGCAGAACGAGTTCCGGTATGAGATCGAATTGCTTCAACTCATACGGAGGGTCTGCAAAGATGACTCCGAAGCGTTGTTTGCTCCTGCCCAAGAAGTTGAAGACGTCCATTCTCAGAGGAAAGAGGTTGTTCACGCCGAATTTCTCTGCCGTTTGTCGTTGAAAGTCCACGCATTTGGGGTTTTGGTCTATGGCGGTTACCTGTCTTGCTCCGCGGGATATGAATTCGAAGCTGACGGCTCCCGTGCCGCTGAACAAATCCAAGACATCGACTTCCTCGAACTCCACTCTGTTGCGAAGAATGTTGAAGAGGGCTTCTCTTGCCATGTCCGTGGTCGGACGTACGGGCAGATTGGTCGGCGGGTAGAGGCGTCTGCCTCTGAGGTCTCCTGCTATTATTCTCATTCTTATGCTATAACCAAGAAATAGTTTTGCAGGTTGACTTCGTCGAACTCCATGCCTGCTTTTATGTTCTCCATCGGGTTGGCGTAGGCGACGTCTTTGACGTAGCGTCTGAGCATTTGCAATTCTTCTCTTTCGTAATCATCGCCGGTCAAAAGGAGCTTCACTGCCTCGGTGTCCACTTCGGTTTGCTGCAAGATGAACAAGAGGTTGTAAATCAGGTCTGTCGTTGTGTTGCAGATGATGGTGTTGCTCATCGTGAAGCTGTTGCCTTTGAATAATGCCAAATCGAAACTCTTTCCTCTCTTGTTCAGAATGAGGGTGTTTTGCGAGAATTTGGATATATCGTAGGCGTATTCAGCCAAAACCTGATGTTGCGAACAGAATTCGGCGTTGTTCATCAGTATCTTCACTCCGCTGTATGTGTGTATGGGGTATGCGAATATGCTGACGGCGTCCAATTTTTCGCTTACGTCGGAAAGAACGGTCTCGTTTTCGTGAAGCGTAATCGTTGCTTTGAGATAGTCCTTGTTTTTCGCCTTGTCGTATAGTTTATACGGTATCCAGACGTTTTTACCCGTTTGGCAGATTACTTTGAGTTTCGCAAAGCGAAACATCTTCACCCCGATCGAGGAGAAGCATTCCCTTACCGTGTTCATCACTACCGGTATCGTTCCCGACAAATCGCAGTCGAAGTGTCCCACAGCCATGAGTTTGCAGCTGCCTTCTTCGATCAGCGAAAAAGAAAATCCATTTGCTTGCAGGCAAATGGACAATCTTGTTTGCGAGGAAACAACATCGGAATCAACCTTATGCAGTTGTGTCAGATTATATGTTCCCATTATTTCTGTTTGTTTATTCCCAGTTTCCGTCGGTTATAGGTTGATCCAAGTCTCCGACCTTCCAACCGGCGTATTTGTTCTTATCTTCCAATTCGGCTTTGCGGTTTATCACGTCTTGTTTGTCCATGCCGAAGGTGTATGTCTCTATCGGTGCGTTGACCAAGAATACGGATACTTCTATACCGCTTTTGGTTATCTTCTTCGCTTCGATGTTGAATTCCACTTTTCCGTTCTCGGAATAAGGTATGTATCTCAACTCCGCCAATTTCTCCTTAGGTGTAATCAACTTCTTCTCACTGTACAATTTCACGGTAGGGTTGACGTAGCTTGTGTCTCTCTTCAAAATTCCCTGCTTCAATGCTTCCGCTTCCGTCATGTCATCGGGAACGGTACCGAATTTCTGAACCAAAGGAACTTCGCCGTTTTCCATGAAAGCCATGAGGCTGTCGAAGTTTCCGCAGAACTCACCCTTTGCAGACTTGTAAGTCTCTTCGATTACGCGGATGTCTTTCAATTTGACGATTACTTCACTCGAACGTTTGTCGTACTCGCTGTCGAATTTGACAGGGTGCATTATGCAGTTATACAGAACGATTGCCAATACTATGACACCTGCTCCGAGAACGACCGAAATAATTGTATTTCTTACTTTCATTGCTGTTGGTTGTTTTTATGTTACTCTGTTGTACTCTGTTTTTTGACCTTGCAAAGGTAGTTGTTTTGTTTGAATTTGCAATATCCTTTCGCCTTTTTTTATCCATTTTGTTCTACGTGGCTGACTTGCACGTCGAGTTCTTCGTCTTTTTGAAGCTCCGTTGCAAGCCGTTGTGCCATGTAAACGCTTCTGTGCCTGCCTCCTGTGCAACCGAAATATACACTGAGGTTCGTGAAGCGTCTTTGCTTGTATCGGCGTATGCTTTGCATGACCAAGGATTTCGCTGCGGCGTAAAATTCCTCCGCTTCGGGTTCTTTTTCCAAGAATGCGATGACTTCGGCATCTTTTCCGGTCATCTGCTTGTATTGTTCGTAACGTCCCGGGTTCGGCAGGCAACGGCAGTCGAAGATGTAGCCTCCTCCGTTGCCGCTTATGTCGTGAGGATAGCCTTTCTTGTAGGAAAAACTCTTTATGTCTATGGTCAGCCTGTATGTGTCTCTGCCGAGTCGTCGCAGTTTCTCGTTGCAAACCATTCGGTCGAAAATCCTGTCGAGGCATGGCAGGTCGGGTTTCAGGCGTTTGGCGTTTTGCAGACGTGAGAGGTTGTCGAGGGCAAAGGGAATGCTTTGAAGAAAGTGCGTCTTCTGTTGAAACCAACCTCTGTAACCGTATGAGCCTGTTGCCTGCATAATCCGTGTATATACGTAGGCGTAGAACCTGTCTATGAACTCCTGTTCATCGACGGGAATGAGCTTTTTCAACTCCTCCATGTATGTTTGCAGCAACTCCTTTCGCAGTTCCTCGCTCAAATCCGCCTTTGCATCGTAGAGCAATGAAGCCAAGTCGTATTGCAACGCACCCTGCCTTGCTCCCTGAAAGTCGATGAAGAAGATTTCTCCCTCTTTGAGCATTATGTTGCGGGATTGGAAGTCTCTGTAAAGGAAAAACGAGGTGTCCGTATCCAAGAGGTAGTGCGTCAAGGTGTCGAAGTCCCTTTCCAATTCCTCTTCCGAGAACGGTATGTCGGCGAGTTTGAGGAAATAATACTTGAAATAGTTCAAATCCCATCGGATACTCCGGTCATCGAAGCGTTTTCGCGGATAGGCATTCGTGTAATCGAAGCCCTTTGTCGCCGTAATCTGCAAGCGGGGCAGTTCACGGACAATCCTTTTATACGTTTGCCTGATTTCCTCGGGGCTTGCGGTCTTGATAAAGTCGAACAAGGTGCGGTCGCCCAAGTCCTCTTGCAAGTAAATACCGTGTTTCAAGTCCTCTGCCATTATTTCCGGAACATTCACGCCCCTGTGCCGCAACTGTTTGGCAAAATCCACGAAAGCCCTGTTCTCTTTCTCGTCCGCATTATAAGCAGCCACGACGGTGTGCTTTGCGTTGCCGACCCTGTAATACGTTCTCGAAGAACCGTGCGGGGCAACGGGGGTGAAGCAATCGGGCATTTCGCCGTATGTCTTACGGAACAATTCCGCTATTTCTTCTTTCATCTTTCAAACATTTCGCTATCATGAAATCGAGAGGGGTGGTCAACTTTATGTTCTCCCGTTTCCCTTCGCACAAACTCACGCTCACGCCCATGTTCTCTACCAACGAAGCATCGTCCGTGAACTTGGGGTCGTATGCTTGGCTGTATGCTTTCTGCAATAAAGCCAAATCGAAGCATTGAGGCGTTTGAACGAGTTTCACTTTCGCACGCTCCAAGGGTTTGTTTTCATATCTGACCGAGTCCGTGCAGTTTATGCACGTTACCGCCGCACCGCTTGCCTCAGCCGCCTCGAAACAACGGTCGAATATCTCTTTATCCACGAACGGCCGAACGCCGTCATGAATTGCCACAAGGGCGTTTCCGTCTTTTCTTTCTTCGATTGCGTTCACCGCTTCCCTGACGGAGAAAAACCTCTCGCTGCCGCCCTTGACCAATTCGTGTTCTATGTCGCAGGAGTACTCCCTGCACAACGACCTCCACAAGTCGAACCGTCCCTCGGGGAGAACCACAATCAACCTTGCTTCGGGTACTGCCTCGTGAACGGCTTTCAAGGTTTCCAAAAGCACCACGCTGTTTCCCAAAGGGAGGAACTGCTTCTCCTTGGCGGCGTGCATTCTTCTGCCGCTGCCGCCTGCAACGATTATGACGTACTTCTTATATGATGAGCATTGCATCACCGTAAGTCAGGAACTTGTATTTCTTCTCTATCGCATATTTGTATGCCTTCATCGTAAGCTCGTAACCACCGAATGCGGCAGCCATCATGAGCATGGAGGACAATGGTGCATGGAAGTTGGTAATCATTGCATCCGCTATTGCGAAGTCGTATGGCGGGAAGATGAATTTGTTCGTCCAACCGTCGTAAACCTTCACCTTGTGCGAGATTATGGCAGCGGATTCGACCGCTTTCATGGAAGTCGTTCCCACGGTGCAGACTTTTCTGCCCTCTGCCTTGGCTTTGTTTATGAGTTCGGCGTTTTCTTCCGTTATAATCATCTGCTCGGAAGCCATCTTATGCTTCGTCAAATCCTCGACCTCTATCTGGCTGAAGTTGCCCAATCCGCTGTGAAGGGTGATGTAAGCCGACTCCACGCCCTTTATTTCCATCTTCTTTATGACCTCTCTTGAAAAATGGAAACCTGCCGTAGGGGCAACCACGGCTCCCTCATGCTTTGCGTAGATTGTCTGATACCTGTAATCGTCCTCCGGAGACAAATCACGCATACGCAACAAGCTGTCGGGTAGGGGAGTGTGTCCCAATTTCTTCAAGATGGCATGAAACTCCTCATTCGTTCCGTCGAACAAAAACCTGAGGGTTCTTCCTCTCGAAGTGGTGTTGTCGATTACCTCTGCCACCAACTCATCGTTCTCTCCGAAGTACAATTTGTTGCCTATACGTATCTTTCTTGCCGGATCGACCAGAATATCCCAAAGACGGGTGTTCTCGTTAATCTCTCTCAACAGGAAGACCTCAATCTTTGCATTGGTCTTCTCCTTGGTTCCGTATAAACGTGCGGGAAACACTTTCGTGTCATTGAAGACGAACAAATCGCCCTCATCGAAGTAATCCAACACATCTTTGAAAATCCTGTCTTCGAACTCACCCGTATCCCTGTGAACGACCAACAACTTGGATTCGTCCCTTTGTTTGGAAGGGTGTTGGGCAATAAGCTCCGTCGGTAAAGTGTACTTAAACTGTGAAAGTTTCATATCGTGATTTCTCTTTTATTCAATACTCATACGTCTGCCGCAATGAAAAAGTTACATGCTTCCGAATGAAAGCCCGCTTCGCCGATTCCTCTTCCTGAACCGCTGTCCGGAAGCAATCGGATACACATTCCTGCCTCCTCGTCGGCAAACTTCTTCTCTCGAAAACAAGAATGCGATTTCGCAAAAGAAAGGAGAAAGGCAGCAATGCCGCCTGTTCTCCCCAAACTAAAAAGAAAATAATGGTATCAACCTCTGAACAAATTATCCTTACCTATCGAGCCGACAAGCATATCGTAATACTCCTGACTCTTGACGTAGGACAATTTGTCCGATACTATCTGCAATTTCTGCTTTATCTCCTCCTGCTTTTCCTCCGTAAGGTTTTCTCCCTTTTTCAAGAACTCTATCAAGTACTTCTGGTGTCTCTGCCACAAGGCTATGTCGTTCACGTGCTTGTTCCTCAATCTCTCCTGATACCAATCGCTGTTCATCACGCTCTCTCTTGTGAACATGTTGCGGAACTGCTCGGACAACAAAGTCATACCCTTGTACTCTCCCTTGACCATTATATACAGCAAAGCCTTCAACGGTTCTATCGCAGCCTCCACGCTTCCGTCGTTGAAGTACATTTGAGCCACTCTCTTTTGATTTTCGACAATGTTGTTCACACCATCGACATACTCGTCCATGCTCTGCAACTCCGGTTTCAACATCTCGTCGGTGAACACCACATTAGGGTTCTCGAACACTCTTCCGAAGAAATTGATGACGAACTTGCTCGTTATCCTGTATCCGAGGATGGAAGCCCTCACCGTCTGACCCTCGTAGGAGAAGTCTTCTATCTTTTCCAAGTATCCGTTTGCAATCATGAACTTCGGCGATCTTTCCTCCGGTGTGAGCCTTGCCCACAACTCCGGTATCAACAGGCTCAAATCATGGTCTATCCTGTATTTGCTTCCTATGTATCCCGCAGGCGTGGTGAAGCCGTCGTAACCCGTGAGAATGAACGACACCAAAGCATTGTTCAAATCCGTTACCGAGCAAAGAGCATTGAACGGTCCCTTGGTCAAAGCACCCTCCGAGCCGGCACCAGTGGTCGAAGGACTCTTGCCGGTAAGCGAACAGATGAAATCCATGAACAATTCCGGCAATTCCTGATAGTGGATAGGGTTGTAAACCGCCAACGGACGTATTCCCTCTTCCTTTCTGTTGTTTCTTCTGCCCGGAAGCACCGAATTGACCGGTATGTAAAGAGGGTCGTTCGGCTTCAACTTCCTTGCAAGCCTTATTCCCACCTCCGCAATGTACTTTTCCTCCGGTTTGATAAGGTCGTTACGCGTTTGAAGGTAACGAACGTTCTTGGACGGTTTGCCGTTCACCAACCTCGGATTGGCAGAGGAAACGAAATACTTGCTGTCCCTCTTCTCGGCTTCCTCCCTTATCAAATCCTTCATCGGCTTTGTAAACTTGTCGAAGTTTATCACGTCTTCCATCATCTCTTCCGCATCATCGGCAGTCAAAGGCTCGAAGTTGGATATGAAGGTGTTCGGCGTGGCAAGGTCCGCCTCCGCCTTCTTGTCGTAACCTCTGATGATGGCATCGTCCGGACGCTGGAAAAATCTGTACTCGCAGTTCTCCACCAACTTCACGCTCTTCCTGTCGGCAGCCTTTCCGAGGTTGCTCAACAGCGAAGTGGAGACCACGGTCGAAGCCGTGATGTCGTCCTCCATCTGAACCTTGTCCGAATGCACGAAGTCCTGACGCAACTTGAACGTTCTCCACGTTCCGTCCTCCGCAAAACCAACCCTCAAATAGCGGGCGAAAATCTTCTTGTCCCCGAACTTCAATTCGTTTCCCGGAATACCGTTGAGAATATCCACACCGAAGTGCTTCTTCCACTCGTTGCCCCATTCCTCCTTGTAGAAACGTTTAACGATGAACGCTATACCTTTCACGTATTGCGGCAAACTCATCAACCACTCGTTGTACTCGTCCGTGTATTCCTCGCAAGGGGTCAGCAACTTGATGACCGAACCCATCGAACGCCTCGAATTCAAAAAGCCCCTGCTGTAAGGGATAGGCTCTTCCAAGGATTTGTACCTCTTGGAGTAGTCATGGTTTATTATCTCCTCGACTCTTGCGAAATCCTTCTCGAAATCCCTCACGAAGAAAGGACCTCCGAAGATGGCATCGGCAATCGACTTGGAAATCTCGCTCTTTCCTCCGCCGCTCACCGTGCAAGGCTTGTGGCAGAACAAACCGTCGCCCACAATCTCCACCAAACGATAATTCAAAGCTCCCGAATAAGCCTCCATTCTGAACTTGCTTCCGTTCGGAAGAATGTAAATCTTGTTCGGCAACAACTTCAATTCATGTTCACCCGTTGCATTCTTCCATTTAATCTCCTGCGTAGGCACGTTGAACGCCGTGTTCTCCGGCAAATAATACACATGAGGGAAGTTTTTGTCCACTCCGTAGCCCTCTTCCTTGAAGTCGATGAACGCTTGGCAGTTCTTCTTCACCTCCGCAAACGTATTCTTCACCTTCAACGGATTGGCGAAGTAAGTATCTCCCTGATTATATCCCGGGAATACCAAAGCACCTCCTGCATGCTCCTCCTCGGCAGAACCGTACATGTTTGCCGAGTAGCTCATCATCGTCTTCACCTCCTTCTTGGAGTAGCCGAAATAATTATCCGCAATCACGGTTGCTATGATACCGTCCTGCGTTCTTATGCAAAGTTTGAACGACTGACCGTCGTTGTACAACTCATCTTCCTTCTCCCAGCACATGCCGTCCCTCTTCTGTCTCTCCGTGGCATCGGCGATGTTCGGCAAACCGCATTCCTTCTTCGTCAGCTTCGTCAACTGCGGTGCAAGAATGATACAGCCCGTATGACCCGTCCAATGCTCCACATCCAAAGCCGAATCGTTGCTTATATGGTAAGGACTGCCACCGTTTCCGAAGATACTCTCCACGAAGTCGAGGTTGCACACCAACGAACCCGGCACGAAGAACCTTATCTCCATGTTCTTCTCCTCCGTTATGCCCTCCACCTTGGGACAAATCACAGGCTTCAACAGCAAGGAAACGAACAAACGGATACCCTTTTCGAATTGCGACGAGAAAGGAACCTCCAAGATGTCTCCCGTCTCGGCGAACGCCCTGTGGAAGATATACTTCGCCACAGCCAACGGCACCGCCTTCTTATCGTCCGGAATAGGCAGACCGCCCTCCGCGATATGAAACACGCCCTTCGTCGTCCTGCGGTCGTTCTTCGGGTTGTGCAGCACGCCCTGCTTCACCCTGTAAGACCTCACGTACTCCGACACATACTCCTCCTTGCCCTTCGGCAGCGACAACTCCCTCGCTATGCCGTAAGAATCCAGCGTGAACGTCCTCAAAGGGATTTTGATGTCCTCCACACCCTTCACGGAAGCGAAGTAACTGTCGAAAAAGTTCTGTATTCTTGCGTCGGCAGGGCAGAGGTGATTGCTGTAAAGCATCTCCCTCTCCTTGTAGTTGGACAACAAGCCCTTCAAACACTTCATGAAGTTGCGTTGCTCCATCGTCATGCCCTCCGTACTCATCTCCACACCCAACGCAGCAAGCCGCAGACCGATGTACTGGTGGATATACTCCTTGTTTTGAACCAATTTATCCTGAGGAATAACTCCCAGCCTTTCGTTTATGTTCTCCATATAATATGCGATTTTAATCTCTAACGGCAAAGTCGGCAAAAAGTTGCATTCCCCTCGGCATAAAATTCCACGCATTCGAGAGAGCATTGTAAATCACGACACAATCCGAACATTGTAAAAAACGAAGCGTCCGAACTTCAATCCGCCCGGACGCTTCGTTTGATAAATGATGCGTTTGCAACCGATGTGCTATCGTATCACAATCTTCGAGGACTGCATGCCGCTTGTGCTTTGCACCCTGAGAACGTATGCACCTGCCTCCAAATCATTCAATGTGAAGTTCCTCTTTGTCGTCTCGTACACCTTTTGACCCAAGGTGTTGAACACTTCCGTGCGAACCCTCTCGCCGCCCTCTATGATGATGTTGCGGTTGATGCTCGATACTTTCGGCTTCTCCGTTGCGGCAATCTCGTCGAGCGATACATTGTTTTTGTTAATCAAGAGCTTGAAACGCTCCGCATTCTCTCCGCTTGCAATGTCCGTTGTATAGATGTCGCCTTGGTTCATCGGCGTTTCCGTCTCCCCGTCCTTCAACACGAGCGAGTAACCCTCCGGCACATTGTCCGCCGCAATCTCCACGCTTCTCGCCTCCGAGGAACGTATATTCATCGTCGCAGCGTAAGAAGCCTCGTTCACCTCCTCCTTGCAGAGGTTCACGCCGTTGCACACAAGGTAAGGCTCTGCCACGGTGCCGTTGCCGAACAGTTTGTTCGCATCGAAGATGTCGTAACCCGCCATCGCCGCATCTGCACATAATAAGTGCCGTTCGGTCGCTCCGAAAGCTCGTTCCGTCGGCTTGAAAAAGCCTTCCATCTCTGACTTTTCACGAAAAACAGCCGTTTCTATCCCTGACTTTTTACGAAAAATGCCCGTTTCGATGTCTGACTTTTCACGGAAAAGGTGTATCTTTGCGGGCAAAAAGGGTGTTAATCGGGTGGTTATGTATTATTCGAGGGATATAGACGGGTATTTGCGGCAGTGGAAGGACGATAAGAGCCATAAGCCTCTTTTGCTTCGCGGGGCGAGGCAGGTCGGAAAGTCTTCTGCCATTCGCCATTTGGGCAAGGAGTTCAAGTATTTTTTGGAGGTGAATTTCGAAAGGGACAGGGACGTGGTTTCCGTGTTCTCCGGTAATTTGAAGCCGCAGGATATTGCTTTGCGTCTTTCGGCTTTTTACGGTGTGCCGGTCATTGCGGGCGAGACCTTGCTTTTCTTTGATGAAATTCAGGTCTGTCCGGAGGCTTTGCACAGTCTTTGGTTTTTTTATGAGGATTACAGGGAGCTGCATGTGGCTGCGGCAGGTTCTTTGCTTGAATTTGCGTTGAAGAAGATGAGTTCTTTCGGTGTGGGAAGAGTGCGTTCGCTGTTTATGTATCCCATGTCTTTCGATGAGTTCCTTGAAGCGACCGGCAGGAAAGCGTGGTTGGAGGAAAAACGAAAGGCTTCTCCGGACAGTCCGGTGTTTGAGGCATTGCATGGAAAGCTTGTGGAGAGTTTCCGTAATTATCTTATGGTTGGCGGAATGCCGGAGGCGGTGAGCAGATGGGCGGAAACGGGTGATTATTTGAAGTGCCGGCAGGTGCAGGACGATATAATGTCTTCTTATGAGGACGATTTCTCGAAGTATGAGGCAAGAGTGGAACCTGTCTTGCTGCGTCATGTGCTTCGCAGTGTGGCTTCTCAGGTGGGAGGTAAGTTCGTTTACAGTAACGTGCAGGGGAATTATCGCAGCGAGAAGGTGAAGGAAGCGTTGGATTTGTTGAAAGATGCGGGTTTGATAAAGGCTGTCATTCATACTGCGGCGAATGGTTTGCCTCTCGGTGCAGAGACGAATGATAAGTTCGTGAAGTATCTTTTCTTGGACAGCGGTTTGTTATTGCGATTGTTTGGATTGGAGGATACGGGCGAGCAATCCGAATTGTCGAAGTTGCTTCTTGTCGGCACTGCTTCCGATTTGGTGAACAAGGGGCATGTGACGGAAATGGTGGCAGGCTTGGAACTTTTGAAATACAGCTCTCCCACTCAAAGGCATGACCTTTACTATTGGCAGAATTTGTCTCGCGGTTCGCAAGCAGAGGTGGATTATGTCATAGTGAAGGATACGAAAGTGGTGCCTTTGGAAGTCAAGGCCGGTACATCTGGTTCCATGAAAAGCATGTACCGTTTCATGGAGGAGAAGGGGCTTGATTATGGTATCAGAACATCGCTTGAAAACTTCGGAAAGTTGAAAAGAGCGGATATTATACCATTGTACGCTTTGTCCTCCTTGTTCGGATAGAAGTCGATACATTTCTGCAACGCTGCATGAGGGTTTGTCGCATGGCGTGCGACTGTTTCTTCGGTTTATACTCTCTCGAAGAGTTGTTGCATGTTTATACCGGTGCAGCAGGCGAAAGTTCCGGTTTTGCATTTCTTCGCTCCGTGCAGTCCGCAGGGCTTGCAGGCGGGACGTGGTTCGGTTTCGATGACAAGACTGTCGCTGCTCAAAGGACCGAAACCGAAATCCGGAGTGGTGGAACAGAACACCGCCGTCACGGGTGCATCGACTGCCGAGCAGAGGTGCAGAGGTGCTGAGTCGCAAACGAAGTTCATCTTCGCTCCCTGCATGAGTGCCGCACTCTCCAAGAGGGACAATTCTCCGCAAAGGCTTTCCGCATTCTTGTTTCCGCTAAGGCGTATGATGTTTCCGCATTGCGTCGCATTCTCCCTGCTGCCGAGCAGGAACACCTTGGCTTCCGCCTTGTGCTTTGCCATGAAGGAAAGCAGTTCGACCCACTTTTCCTTGCTCATCGTCTTGGTTTCCCAAAGTGAACAGGGCGAAAGGGTGTAATACTCCTTTGCCTGCATGCGGAGATGTGCCGTTTTCCCGAAGTCCTTCGCCGAAGGGTAGAGGCGTGGCTTGGGGGCGCGTTCGCACCATATACCGGAGAGCAACGAAATGTTGCGGTCGATTTCATGAACGCCTTTCTCGATTCTGTGCGGCTTGGCTTCGGTGAAGAGAAAGGAGAGAGGGTTTTTGTCGAAACCTATCCTGTGTTTCGCACCCGAGAGAACGCACATCAGTCCTGCCGAGAAGAAACGCTGAACGCAGAGAACGACATCATAATGCTGCTCCCTTATGCCGCAGATGATTTGAAACAGATTGCGGTACTTGCCGTTCTTCTTGTTCCAAACCCATATATCCCGTACGTAGGGGTGATTGGCGAAGAGTTGTTCGTTGGGCGATTTCACCACAAGGTCGATTGCCGCATTCGGAAACTTGTCATGCAGTTTCTCCATCAGTGAAGTAAGCAGTATAACGTCCCCGATGGAGGCTGTTTGTATGAGTAGAATTTTCTCCATTATGCAAAAAAACCGTTCCTTGGGCATAACCCTCGGAACGGAAGTAGTATTATGAAAATCTATTATCCTTATTCTACTATAAGGTTCCAATGGTGTACGTCCTCAAGCTCACCTTCCTGAATACCCTTCAACTGTTTGTACAATTTCGTGCATACAGGACCCGGCTCCGTGCCGTAATCGTAAGTCTTGCCCGTACCTCTATCGACAATCTTTCCGATAGGAGAAACCACTGCCGCAGTTCCGCAGGCTGCCACTTCCTCGAATTCAGGCAACTCGGTAACAGGGATATGACGTTGCTCGACCTTCATGCCCATATCCTCCGCTAACTGACGCAAAGACATGTTTGTAATCGACGGAAGTATGGAAGTCGATTTAGGAGTGCAGTAAGTGTTGTTCTTTATACCGAAGAAGTTTGCTGCACCAGCCTCGTCGATGTATTTCTTCTCTTTTGCATCGAGGTAAAGAACGTTCGAGAAGCCTTCATCGTGAGCTCTCTGACCGGAACGCAAAGAAGCGGCATAGTTTCCGCCCACTTTCAACGTACCCGTTCCAAGCGGAGCTGCACGGTCTGCGTCTTCGACGATTTGGATTTGAACAGGCTTGAAACCTTCCTTGAAGTAAGGACCCACAGGACCTGCAAAAACGACGAACAAATACTCGTTGGCAGGCTTTACACCCACTTGGGCACCCGTACCTATCAACAACGGACGCAAGTACAAGGAAGCACCGCTTCCTGCAGGCGGAACGAATCTTTCATTACGTTTAACCACCTCGACGCAAGCCTTGATGAACAATTCCTCAGGCACAGGAGCCATCATGACACCCTCGGCAGAACGAATCAAACGTTTTGCATTCTCGTCGGGACGGAACAAACGTATCTTGCCGTCAACACCTCTGAACGCCTTCATGCCCTCGAATGCTTCCTGACCGTAGTGCAGGCAGGTTGCAGCCATGTGCATGGTTATCTCTTCGGAATCCGTATATTCCAATTCGCCCCATTTTCCGTCTCTGAAATAGCAACGTACATTGCAATCAGTCTTAAAGTAGCCAAATGGGAGGCTCTTCCAATCTATGTTATTCATATCAGTACAATATTACTTGGTATCGAAAAATGCTTCCTTAAAGCGAGGGCAAAGGTAGGCAATTATTTTTGAATGGAAGCAATTTTCAAACAAAAACCACCCTCTTGCCACGCATGTATTGCGACAAAGCGTTCTCTCAAACGACAAAAAAGGCTTGCGAAACCCCGCAAGCCCTCTGTGTCATTAAGCGATATTACGCAATTTCAGCCTCAAAGTGTGCCAATACCACAAGCCCGCAATGCAAAGAGCAAAAACGACGGCAAACATCAAGCCCGGTACGAAAGCATCCATCACATTGAAATCCGATTTAAGGCGAACAGCCAAATTCGTCACCAACACGAGGCAGAACACTCCCGTGAAAACATTCTCCCTGCTTTTGGCATACTTCAATAAAGCCTCCTTATCGATGTCTTCCCGTGAAGACACCGCACCGTAACGCTTCAAAGCCAACTTGCGACCTGCAAACAAACCTCCGAAACCAAGAGCCAATAAAATCAAACCATTGATTGTAGAAATCATGATACAATACATTTAATCTGTTAAACCATGCTGCAAAGGTAAAAAAAAACAGTGAATTAGCCAAAACAATCGATGAAATTTTTCAAATATTTTTTCCGAGAACACCATCTTCGAAGCGATGAACACACATTGAGCCTGCTTACCCTCGCATGTGAGATCTGCCTTGCGAAACTTCATATCATGCCTGCCGCATGTCGTAAACGCAGACCTTCAAGCCGATATTACTCCGTCGATTGACAAAACCGCACATCCGTAACCTCATTTCAAACAACGAAGCAACCCACACGATTACCCTTCCGCCATTTCCGCAAAATAAAACCGCGGAAGAAAAATTTGAAACGGCATTCCGTGAAATCGAAAGAGCGTCTTGGTTTTTCGGGTTGCGGGGCTGGGGTGGCGTGGCGACGGAGAGAGTGGCTTGCCGGTCGTTTCGGCGGGTCGTCATGGCGGCGGAGCAGGGTGGAAACGTTAAAAATGAAGTTTTTTCTTCATATCGATACAATATACCATTGCTTCGGCGTTTTAGCAATGGTCGGGTGCGAAGCCCGGTTGTCGAATCATTAAAATATACAGCGATATGAGAAAAGTGATTTTCAATGCAATGTGTTTGTTCGGCATTCTCTGTTTCGGTTTGAGCGTGAAGGCTCAGGTGTCGGGCGGTTCGGATTTCACCTCTGCTGCGGAAAAGACGGTGCATAGTGTGGTGCATATTCGTTGCGAGGCGACCGTTCAATCGGTTTTTTACGATGATTTCTTTTCTTTCTTTTTGTCTCCGCAGACGAGGGAACGTTCCTACGAGACTTCGGGTTCGGGTGTGATTGTAAGCAGCGATGGTTACATCATCACGAACAATCACGTCGTTCAGGACGCAGAAACGATAAACGTGGTGCTGAACGATAAACGCAGTTTTTCGGCAAAGCTTGTCGGAAACGACCCTGCGAGCGATTTGGCGGTGATAAAGATAGAGGCGGAGGGCTTGGACGCAATAGAGTACGGCAACAGCGATGATGTACGGCTCGGAGAGTGGGTTCTTGCGGTGGGTAATCCTTTCAATCTCACCTCCACGGTTACGGCAGGCATCGTTTCCGCCAAGGCAAGGGATATAAACATTCTCGGAAACAAGATGAGCAATGCTCCCATAGAGAGCTTCATTCAGACCGATGCGGTGATAAACCCCGGCAACAGCGGCGGAGCTTTGGTCAATCTTCGTGGAGAACTCATCGGAATAAACACTGCGATAGCTTCTTCGACAGGTTCTTACACGGGTTATTCCTTTGCCATACCCTCAAACATAGTGAAAAAAATAACGACCGACCTTATGAAGTACGGTCTTGCACAAAAAGCCCATTTGGGTGTTCATTTCGCAGAGATGGATTCCAAACTCGCTCAGACGAAAGGCATAAAGTCCGTCAGGGGTATATATATAGGTAACGTCATAAAGAACGGCGGTGCGGACAAAGCGGGCTTGAAGGAGGGCGATATAATAATGAAGATAGACGGCAGGAGCGTCAATTCCAATTCGGAATTGAATGAAATCCTTGCCCAGCACTCCCCCGGAGATGTTGTGAGGGTCGAAGTGGAGAGAGAGGGCAAAGCAATGGAGAAAGAGGTTACTTTGCTTAACTCCGCCGGCAATACCGACATATTGAAAGAGGATATGGGAGAATCGACTGCGGCATTGAACGGTTCTTTCCGTGAAATCACCGAGAACGAAAAGCAGCAATACGGCATAGCGAAAGGCATAGTGATAGAGAAAGTCGGCAAAAGCCCTTTCGCAAGACTCGGAATAAGGAACGGTTTCATCATAACCTCGATAGACAAGAAAGCGAACGTAAGCATAAACGACATAAAGAGTTTGGAAAACCGCAAGGGCAAGGTGATAATAGAGGGTTTCTATCCCAACGACGGCAGAACCTATTATTTCGTTCTTGTCTTGTAGGAAGCGAAACTCCGTTGTTGAAAAGTAGGTTATCAAGTTTGTAGCGGTAAACTTGCACAAGAAGAAATAAGGCAGTACCTTTGCAAGCCTGATAGATTGAGTGAATTGAATTTAGGGACGAATTAAAGAAGACATGAGACAGTTAAAGATAATAAAGTCTATCACGAACAGGAACATAGGCTCTTTGGACAAGTTCCTGCAAGACATAAGCAAGGAGGAACTCATCACTCCGGAAGAGGAAGTGAGACTTGCTCAGAGGATAAAGGCGGGTGACGAGCTTGCTTTGGAAAAATTGGTCAAATCGAACTTGCGTTTCGTAATTTCTGTTGCCAAACAGTACCAAAATCAGGGCTTGAGCCTTCCCGATTTAATCAATGAAGGAAACATAGGCTTGATAAAAGCCGCACGAAGGTTCGATGAGACGAGAGGATTCAAGTTCATCTCTTTTGCCGTTTGGTGGATAAGACAAAGCATATTGCAAGCCTTGGCGGAGAAATCCCGTATCGTTCGTCTGCCTCTCAATCAGGTCGGAGCAATCAACAAGGTGAAGAAAGTATCTTCCAAGTTGGAACAGCAGTTGGAGCGTCCGCCTTCGGATGAAGAGCTGGCAGAGGAAATGGATTTGAGTACCGAAAAGGTCAAGGAGACGACGCACATAGGTGCAAAAGCCGTGTCGATGGATGCCCCTTTGATTCAAGATGAAGATCTTAACCTCATAGATGTTTATGTCGAGGAAGACGCCAAGACGACCGATGATTTGGTGTTGCAGGAAAGTCTTTCCAACGATATTTCCGACTCTTTGTCGCTCCTTTCCGAGCGTGAGAGAAGCATTCTTTACCAATTCTTCGGAATAGGTCTTTCTCACGGCATGACCTTGGAGGAAATAGCGGCGGCACAGAACCTTACCCGTGAAAGAGTTCGTCAAATCAAGGAGAGGGCTCTTCGTCGTTTGCGTTCGAGTGAGCAATGCAAGCGTTTGGCGGTTTATTTGAACGAATAGAATGCGTGAAGGGACGCAACGGATTTACAAGACGGTGTCTTCAATCAAAGAGAAAGCACCGTCTTTCTTTTCCCCGCAAAAGGAAAGCGGTATTTTGCCGCTTTGCAAGCCTTGTTACAGTCTGTCGGAGGCGGAATAAATCCTGCCGATGAACGAAATGCCTTGTCGGTTTTTGAAAACAATTTCCGCAAATTGAAAATACGATGAATATTCTGGTGGTGGATAATTACGATTCCTTTGTTTGGAATGTGGTTGCTTTGTTGCGTGAAAGCGAGCCGGCGTGTCGCCTGACCGTTGTGAAGAACGATGAGGTCGATTTGGCTCTTACGGACGATTATGACTGTATCCTGCTTTCACCCGGCCCCGGTGTGCCATCGGAGGCAGGGCTTATGCCGGAGATAATACGCCGATGTGCCGATACGCATTCCATTCTCGGTATATGCTTGGGGCATCAGGCGATAGCCGAATGCTTCGGAGCAAGGCTCGAACAGCTTCAAGCTCCGCTGCACGGGGTGCAGGATCGTCTGCACATAGTAAAGCCCGAAGATGATTTGCTGCGAGGCTTGTCTTCCGACGAAAGCATAGGGCATTACCACTCATGGACGGTCGCACGAGAGGGTTTTCCGGATTGCTTGGAAATCACTTCAATGGACGAGAGTGGCAGGATAATGAGCCTGCGGCACAAAACGAAGCGTCTCTACGGGCTTCAATTCCACCCCGAGTCCTATATGACGAGCTGCGGAGAGAAAATAATCCGTAATTGGTTGCGGACGATACATGAAAGCACCCGCAAATAAACCCTCTTTCGCCATCGCTCTCCGCTTTCCGAAAAGCTTTGCCCGGTGAAAACCCGAAAGAATTTTTCCTTTCGGCGATTTACGAAATTTTTTCGGCGTTTCACCGGTTCAGGAATGGCGTTCGATTTTCTGCTTTATGAGGAATCGATTGCTTGTTGTTTGCAAGGCAGGCAGGCTTGCGGTGTTTTTCTTTTGCAGAGCGGGCTTGCGGTTTTTGCGGTGTGGGGATACTTTTGTACCTTTGCAGGGTTGAAAAACGGTGTAAGAAGTTGAAAATACTTGATTTTGAGGATACGGAGATATTGAGCCGTGCGGTGGTGAGACCTTTTGCAACGGTGGGAATGTTCGACGGTGTGCATGCAGGGCACAGGTGTTTGTTGGAGGATTTGTGCCGGAGGGCGGAGGCAGCGGGGGCTGAGACCGTGGTGGTGAGCTTCCTTTCCCATCCGCGAGCCGTGCTGGGTACGGTGGAGGGAGGTTTCGGTCTTTTGCAGACGAACGAACGGAGGTTCGAAAGGATTGCTTCCTGCGGCGTGGATTGGCTTCTGCCTTTGGCGTTCACCCGCGAATTGGCTATGTTGAGGGCTTCCGCTTTCATGGATATGCTTATCGAGAGGGTAAATCCGCAGGAGGTGTTGCTCGGTTACGATAATCGTTTCGGCAGAAAGGGAGATGAGAGTTTCGATGAGATAATCGCTTGCGGGGGATACAGAGGCGTGAGGGTGGAAAGGAGCGAGGGGCGTGTTTTCTGCGAGGGCGTGGAGGTCAGTTCCACCCGTATCAGAAAGGCTTTGCAGGAGGGCAGGGTGGATTTGGCTGCTGAGATGTTGGAAGAGCCGTACTCGATTGCGGGAAAGGTGGAAGAGGGCAGGAAAATCGGCAGGAGGATAGGTTTCCCGACTGCAAACATACGTTTGGAGGGCGATAAACTCGTGCCGAAAGAGGGTGTTTATGCAGTGAGGGTGCGAACGGGCGGAGCAATGTACGGAGGTGTTTTGAACTTGGGCGGTAAGCCCACTGTCGATACGGAGGCATGGAGTTGCGAGGTGAATGTTTTCGATTTTTCGGGCGACTTGTACGGCATGGAAGTCGAGGTTTCGTTCGAGGCTTATTTGAGGGAGCAGAGGCGTTTCGCTTCTTTGGAGGCTTTGAGGGAGCAGATAGCGAGGGATTGCGATGAGGCAAAGAGGATACTTTGTAAGGGGTAGTGTTTTGTTCTTGTCGTGCTGCATGCTTTGCATTTCGGCATGGTCTCAAAGATGTTTCAAATCCATAGAGGAGGCAAAGGCATCGGGGCAGTGTGTGGAATGCTTGGACTTATCTCGCAAAAGGTTGAAGAAAGTTCCCGAGGAGGTCTTGGAGTTCAAGGATTTGAAGCGGCTTATTTTGTCGAGAAACCATCTGAGCGGGGATATGTCGGAATTGTCGTGCCTGACGAATTTGCGATATTTGGACTTGTCCTCCAATTACATAGAGGAACTTTCTCCAAGGCTTGCCGTACTGCGTCCGGACAGCCTCGTGATGTGGGATAATCCCATAAGGGTGCTGCCCGAAGAGTTGTCGCAGTGGGATTTGCGGTACTTGGATTTGCGAGCCATACAGATGAACCGCAAGGAACAGCGAGCCATAAAAGCTCTTTTTCCCAAGGCGAGGATAAGGCTCGATCACCCTTGCAACTGTCGCTGAAAGAGTGTCGGTTTTGGGAAAAACAAGCATCGGAAAGCATTAAAACAGGCGGCAGAACAATGAAAAGAGGAGTGAAAACGTTGTGTGAAAGCATATATTGAAAGGAAGAGAAAATGAAGATAGCGATTTTTCAAGCGAATACAAAGGATAACCGAATCGAAGAGAACCTTGCGAGGTATCGCAAGTTGTTGGCGGATTTGGATAAGGATACGGATTTGTTGGTTTTGCCGGAAATGTTCTCAGGAGGTTTCACCATGGACGAGGAATACGCCGAGACCATGGACGATTCCGCAGGATTGGACTTTATGAAAGAGCTTGCCGCAGAGAAGCATATAGCGGTTTCGGGCGGTCTGTTCATAAAGGAAAACGGCAAATTTTACAATCGTCATTTCTTCGTAACTGAAAACAGCGTGCAGCACTATGATAAGGCACACCTCTTCTGCCTTTCCAAAGAACCGAAGGTCATAACGCCCGGCAATAAGCAGATGATAGTGGAGTATAAGGGTTGGAAAATCAAATTGGTTACCTGTTACGATATACGTTTCCCGATGTGGACGAGGAACAGATACTGTAACGGCGTGTTCGATTACGATATACTTCTTTGCGTTGCAAGTTGGACGGATTTGAGGATAAGCCAGTGGGACGTATTGTTGGAAGCCCGTTCGATAGAGAACCAAGCCTACGTGGTAGGAGTGAACCGTTGCGGAATAGATAACCAAGGCAACAATTACCAAGGTCATTCCGTTGTCAGGGATTTCAAAGGCAAGCTCCTTGTGGTGGCAGATGAGGACGGCGAACAACTATGTTATGCCACTGCCGACAAAGACCGCTTGAACGATTTCCGAACCAAGTTCCCCGTTGCCAAGGATTGGGACAAGATTCCGCAGAAGTAAAACGATAAAGCGGGTGAGCCTTTCAGCTCACCCGCTTTCCGAATGAAATAAATAAAAGACAGCCCGATAAAAGACGCTTTATCGGTGTGGAATTCCTTTCTTGGGGTTTATTCCTTTATTACTTTTTTTTCGATGATACCTTTTTCGGTATGTAGTTTCAGGGCGTAAGAACCGCTCGGAAAGGCAGAGATGTCGAGTTTTGTCTCGTGAGCAGCCACGTCTTTGCGAATCATGCATCGTCCTGCCATATCCCACAGTTCCAAACTCCTTATCTTGAAGTTGCTTTGAATAATCACCTCATCCTTTGCGGGATTGGGAAATACGGAGCATGTCTTGTCCAAATCGATGGCAAGCAACGCACTCGCCGCAGGGTGAAGTACAATTATCGGATTGAAGTCTATAACAGACTTTTGCACTAACGAATAAATGGAATCGTCCTCGAACTTCTTCCATTCCCCCAAACGCTTCAACCACGGGCTTTCGGAAGACTGGCAACCGACGCTGTCATGGTTATAATAAGGGTCGTAAATGCTGTAAGTCGCATTATAAATCAGCTCTGGCGAACCTAAATATGTTCCCCAACCACAACGATAAACCGTGTCATGAGGGTTGATATATTGTTCACCGACAATAAAGCAACTACTTACTCTTACGGGATTGGCAAAGTAGTAATATCCCATATCCAGTTCGGTTCCGTTTTCTCTTTGAAGGCAGGAAGGATATACGGCAGTCGAGGTAAGATAGTTGAATTTCTCATCTGCAATATGGAACTTTTTATTCGGGTAATAGATTTCACCTCTTACATGTGCGGCAACTCCGACAATGGTTACCATAGAGTCGAAATGGAAAGGTTGAGCGATGGCTTCGACCAAGTAATTGTTTCTTCCGAAGAACATTCCTGCCATAGAGAACGGGTATGCGGTATAATACGTACCATAAATACTGTCATAGACTTCGTAAGTCGATTGTGTATGACGTACCATGTTGCAATAATATTCTTCGGGTCTCCACGTGGAAGATGGCATTAACGTAGGGAGATAATCAATGAGTATTGTATCGCAGTCGGAGAACTCCGGGTGATGGAAAACCACCACGGTATCGTATGCGGTTGTTACAATGGTGTCCTCACCCGATTGGGCGAATAGCGAATGTCCCATAAAGGAACCGACAAGCACTGACAGTGCAAAAATAAATCTGTTTTTCATTGTAGAATTCCTTTCTTTGGTTTATTCCTTTATTACTTTCTTCTCGATGATACCTTTTTCGGTATGTAGTTTCAGGGCGTAAGAACCGCTCGGAAAGG
>SAMEA104315437__coassemble_276_pt1 | contig 34496 bp, 35 predicted proteins | sample SAMEA104315437__metabat2_low_PE_039 | metagenome-assembled genome bin SAMEA104315437 (sample SAMEA104315437) | gut metagenome | biome: Monkey gut; feature: monkey-associated habitat; material: faeces | place: China | collected 2013 | reverse complement strand
GTGACCATAACAAATGGTCTAACCGATAAGTTGCATTTGTGAGTGGAATTCAGCGGAACAATAATATAGCTTGGAAGAATTTATCCGTATTGAGCAGTTACAGTAAGGGTGCAGTGGTATCGGTTTCCAATCCGTTCAGGGAAAAACGATTCTTCAGACTTACTTATAAATCCGATTTGAACAAAGCAGGCGAACCTCTTGAAAAGTTTGCAGATGTGTATTTGATGTTGGACAAAGGTTTACTTGATGCATGGAAAGTTTCAGGTTGCAAGGGAAGCGGCTTCAAACAGGTGAGTGATAATATATTCTTGATGACTGATAGAGAAGTGGTGCTGGATAATCTTTATTTGAATCCTGACGAGCATCACACTATTCAAACGGCGTTTCGTGAAAACCTTATCGAACAAAGGATACCGAACACGGGCTATGCAGTTCTTTCGACAGAGATGTGATGTGTCGTGAAGGGTGAGACGGTGCATTCTTTTCGACATTCGGTGCGTCCTTTCGTATCTTTGTCGTATCTTTGCACAATAACCGAAAAATATACGCAAAGATGAAAAACATATCAGTCTTTATCTTGTCGCTTTTGTCGGCAATGATGTTATTTTCTCAGGAAACGCCTTGCAATTTCACGGAGGTACGGGAAAACGGAAAGGTCGTTTACAAGGGTGAAAGGAACTATCTTAATACGGAATACAAGGAGTTGAAAATCTGTTTGCAATTTCAGTATTCCGAGGGACGGTATTGCATTGCCATAATTACGGAAGGAGACCGCAGAATGGAGATCGACAGCACGAATGTCGCCTATTTTCAACTCAGAAACGGGAAGGAATATATTCTGAAACCGGGTGAAAGGAAATATGACAGGGACGGAAAGCAGTTGGAGTGCCGATACATGGTGGAAGATAAGGATGTGAAAGATTTTTCCAATAACCCGATAGGCGGGATATTTTATTCGACAAATATATATCCGCAAATCGACATTCCGAATTTGAATAATTATACCTCCAGAAAGTTGAGAGAGAGGTTTAATTGTGCATACACGAGTTTCAACAAGCAGGATTAAAAAATAAAACACACAGATATGAGTAGTAAAGTAACCAAGCAGTTGGTAAATCCGCAGAGCATAGTCGTCGTTGGTGCGAGCAATGACACTGCAAAGCCCGGCGGAGCAATATTAAGGAACATCAAAGAGGGGGGCTTCAAAGGAAAATTGTATGTTGTCAACCCCAAAGAGGACGAAATCCAAGGAATAAAGTGCTGTAAAGACGTGAAAGACCTTCCGCAGGTTGATTTGGCTGTCATAGCAATAGCTGCCAAATTCACGGAGAACGCAGTCAGCGTTCTTACCAAGGAAAAGAACACCAAGGCTTTCATAATCATTTCCGCAGGATTCGGAGAAGAAAGTCATGAAGGCAAGGAGTTGGAACAGCGAATAGTCAAATTGGTGGAAGATGCGGGAGCATGCCTTATCGGTCCAAACTGTACGGGTATTTTCACGCCTTATCACCATGCCATATTCTCGAAGCCTTTTCCGAAATCCTCGCCTAAGGGTGTGGACTTCATAACCGGCAGCGGTGCAACTGGCTGTTTCATCATGGATATCGGTATGCAACAAGGCTTGCACTTCAATCACTGCTGGGCAGTCGGCAATTCGGCACAGTTGGGAATAGAAGACATTTTGGAATATCACGATGAGAGTTTCAACGAAAACTCTTCCAAGGTTATATTGATGTATATCGAGAACATCAAGAACCCTCAAAAACTCTTGAAGCATGCACGCAGTTTGAGGCGTAAGGGTTGCAGAATAGCAGCAATAAAGTCCGGTTCTTCGGAAGCAGGTTCGAGAGCAGCCTCTTCCCATACCGGTGCATTGGCAAGCCCCGATGTTGCCGTCGATGCCTTGTTCAAAAAAGCCGGAATAGTGAGATGCTATGGCAGAGAGGAACTTTGCACGGTCGGAAACATCTTCACCTATCCGCATTTCGAGGGAAAGAACATTGCAATCATCACTCACGCCGGCGGTCCTGCCGTGATGCTTACGGACGCTTTGAGCAAAGCCGGTTTGAATATCCCTCACATCGAAGGAAAACAGGCAGACGAACTATTGACCAAGTTGTTCCCCGGTTCTGCAGTGGGCAACCCTATCGACTTCCTTGCTACGGGAACTCCTGAACAACTCGGAACAATCATCGATTATTGCGACACCAAGTTCGATGACATAGACGCAATGTGCGTTATCTTCGGAACGCCGGGGCTTGCTCCCATTCATGAAGCATACAGAGTGTTGTCCGACAAAATGAAAACGGCAAAGAAGCCTATCTTCCCTATATTGCCATCAACCCTTGTGGCAGGCGAAGAGGTGAGAGAGTTCGTAGATAGAGGCAATACCTATTTCGCCGACGAGACAGTGTTCGGCAACGCCGTGGCACGCATAGTTGCAACGCCGGAACCGGCAAGCGAAGACGATGTGGTGAAGATCGATACCGCCAAAATAAGGGAAATCATCTCCCGTTGCGAGAACGGATACCTCGATGTCAAGATAATGAACGAATTACTCGACGCAGCAGGAATAAATCACGCCGTTGACATTTCATCGGATAAGGTGGAGGATATAGTGGCTTTCGCAAACAAGACAGGTTATCCGCAAGTGATGAAGGTTGTGGGACCGGTTCACAAATCCGATGTGGGCGGTGTGAGCCTTAATGTGAAGGACGAAGCACACGTAAGAGCCGAATTCGAGAGATTGATGAAGATAAAAGACACCTACGCCGTGCAAGCCTATCCGATGTTGTTCGGAACGGAAATCTTCATAGGTTCCATGCGTACACCTCTCTTCGGACACCAAGTGCTATGCGGCTTGGGCGGTATATTCATAGAGGTGTTGAAAGATGTTCAATCCTCACTTGCTCCTATCGGAATAAAGGAAGCAAAACAGATGATAAAGAAGTTGAGAGGCTACAAAATCATTCAAGGCGTCAGAGGTCAAGATGCGGTGAACGAAGATTTGTATGCAGATCAAATAGCAAGAGTGTCGGCATTGGTTCAGGCTGCTCCGGAAATAGCAGAAATGGACTTGAATCCTTTGTTGGGTTCTCCGACTGCCGTTGTTGCCGTTGACGCAAGAATAAGAATAGAAAAATAATTCAGAAAACAGCAACGGAAAGCGATTTTTCAGCCAAAACAAAGAGAGCGTTCCCGAAAAGAGGAATGCTCTCTTTTGTATAAAAGAATATTTCCCGTTTCAGAGGTTCATACAGACCTCTAACCATATAACAGAACGGCGTTCTATTTTTCCAAAACGGCGTTACAAAAAATTCTTTCAGCGTTTTATTTTTCTCAAACGCCGTTTAGGCTTCGTCCGAAAGTCGTTTTTGCAAATTCTTGTATCGCAATATTTTGTCGAAAGTACGAAATTGTTATCCAAAGAACGGAAACACTCTATTCAATCAAGCCCTCGCTCTCCGGAGAATGCCTTTCCGCATTGTATCTCACCAAATCCCTGTTCTTGTTCGCATAACAATACACGCAGAAGTGCCTGCAGGTATCATACATTCCTATATCCTTGCTCTGCATGCAACCGCAAGCCTTGCGTTGTCCCTTATCCTTCCACTGTTTCGCACTTCTGACCTTGGCTCCGAACAAGTCGAGCTGCCCCTTATGCTCCGGCAATTCACCCGTTTCAAGGTAGTAAACGAAATCCTCGTCATCGGCAAACACCTTTTTCATCAACTCCCCGTCGATACAGCGATTATGCTCGATGCCGTAGCTCTCCAAGTCACCCTCTTCCCCGCAGGTTGCAAGCGTCAGCCTCCAACCCTGCCTCTTCCACTCATCACGCAATGCCGCCAAGCCCTCCACCAACTCCTTACGCTGTTCCTCCGTCATCTCTGCCGAACGCACCGTCTCCTTTGTGAAACAAGATGTCTCCTTGACAAGATTTTCCCTCACCTTTTTGTATGCCGCCACATCGACAAAGCTGAACACCAACTTATCCGTGTAACCCTTCAACATGTTTCCCACATTGCGAATTCTTTCAAGCAGCATCCGCGGCATCAAATAGGGCGTAACGATAAGCGGATCGAAACGCCAAATCACCCTCTCCCTGCCAATCCTCTCGGAAAGCCTCTTAAACACCTCCACTCTATGCTCCACACTCGGCACATTAGGTTCGAAGTCTTCAGAAACATAATCATTCAAGGTTATTTGGAAGTAATAATGAATTCCCCTCTCGTCAAGCTCATGCAGATAAGGCATAATCGGCTCCGGGTTCTTTGTCCAAAATACCACAGCCCTGCACCGCCTGAACGAAACGTAGGTCGATTTCCGGTTAAACACATTCTTCCAAACACAATAGCCCTTTCTCAAACGATTGAAAAACCATTCCGAATAAAAAGCCGGTATATCCGTCGAACGACTCGCCGAAATAATCACCGGCTCCACCGCCTCGACACACTCCCCACGGTCGGTAATCACCGTCGGCTTGGCATTTGCTTCACTGTTTCTACTTGTCATACTTCTGTCTTAAATGTTTAATAATCTTATCTATGTTCAACCTCTGTTTATACGATTTGCCCAGCAAATAATTTTTGAAATGCTTTATAGTGCTTTCGTTGTCTCTCGGACTGTCTTTGTACGAACCGGCTTCACCTTTGCGATATTCATTTTGAAACCACTCTACATCTACATGAATTTTTTCTATTAGACTATTCTCTTGCGGTATCAAATCCTCTATATGCTCCCATGCCATTGGGTCATTGTAAAAGAAATTAGTTTTTTCGGGCGAAGTGTCGCTTGGAAAAAGATTTCCTTGCAATGCTTTTTGATGTTGTTTGGTAGTATCTTGCAAATGAAACTTTTCTCTTAGTGCTTGCAAGACTGTTTTTTTATTTTTCAATACACCGTTTGCGAGTTTATAGTAGCATTCCTGAGGATTGGAAGAAGCATTGATTACGCTCTGTGCTTCCCGCTGAGTTCGATCATCTAACTTTCTTCTTCTATCGTTAATGATTTTCTCAAAATCGTATTTCCATTGTGCATCACTTGTTGCCTTTTCGGAATCCGTTACATGCTTTCCGCTTATTGAGTACGGAGAACGGTAGTTTTCCTCCGGTAAAGAGGATTGAGGAAAAGGTTTTCCTTGCGTTTGTTTGTATATTGCTTTATATACTTCGGATATATAGTTATTGTCTTTGTATGTATAGAGGTTGTCGGTGAAGTCTCGGGTGAGATTGGCAAATCCATGAAGCATGCCGTAAAATGCAAAAGCAATACGATAGTCGGATACGGACTTCGAGCGCATGAAAGCTAAGAGATTATCTATATCATCTCCTTTCAGAAGCACTGAAGTTATGGAAGCAACCAAGGGATTTTCCCATTCGATTTCTACATCGTCTCCATTGATATATCTTCTCATATTGTTCAACCATCTTTTTATATCACTGTTTTCCCATTTTTCTTCTCCGAAAATTTCTTTTGCTTTAGTCGTGATTTTATTCGCCAAATCGCTTTTGAAAGAAGCTATATTCTTGTTGTACTCCGGCAATATGAAAATATTATTCACCCATGCTTTCACCAACTTCTTCTCATCTTCATTTTGAAGCAGGGCGGTGGAAATATCCAACAAAGTATTATCTTCGACAATCAACTCTTTTGCATTAACGGATAAGTGTTCTCGCTTAGTCTGTTCGTCTTTGGCAAGTTTCTTCTCCTCGTTTCTCAACCATGAAAAGGCTTTCTTCGTTTCCTCTTCGGTGGATAATTCCCGAATTATTTCATCCGCATCAAAATAATTCGGATAAGATACTCCGCTTCGAATACAACGAAATTCAAAATCAAGTATTTCGTTCACGTTATCCGGGCAATATTGTGTCAATGCCCCAAATGCAGGATTTTCTTTTTTGATTTCAAAGAGTATCTCTTCCATTCTCTTTTGTTGCACACCGGTCGGATGCCTGCTTTCAGAGGAAACAACGGCTCCGAAAATGTTTCTGAGTTCTGTCAGCCTTTTGTGTCTTTCCGTTATTTCTTTCGGAGTTGACAGATATGCCCCTATATAGTACCCATATAACAATCCCTTCATCTTGTTTATGCGAATATCTTTTTCTATCTCGGCTTTGTTCAATCCGGTTTCAACTTTGATGTTCTGTTGCTGCGTTCTGCGTTGAAAATTGCGAATGTATATTTGCCGTTTATAAAGATCGACCAATTTGGTTTCTGCACTTGTTTCCGACATAGAAAGAGTTGTTCTCATATCCTGCTCGTTGAAAAATACGAAATGAGTAAATCTTCGCACCAAATAAATCGTATGGTCGCTATAACGTACCCCCTGAACTTTTGTTTTCGGAAACTCTTCATCGGTTTCGATTTCCACCAACATAGGGTGGTCTTCTGTATCGCTTTTCGGACGGGAAAAAGCAAATGGCTCTTCATATAAAAGGATTACATTGTCGTTATCATTCTCCGGAATATTCGTCCACCGAGAATAACCGAACTTTCGGAGTGAATAGAATGCCTTTGGAGAAATGCTTTCGCTCGACAAAATATTATTGAAGTTGCAAGTCGATGTCGGTATGTATAGTTTCTTCATGATTCGTCGGGTATTAAATGTCTTCTATTTCCTCTACTTCCTTTTGTGTGTATAGTTCGGCAGGTATATTCGCCAAAACGTTCGGCAGATTGCCGCTATACATCATATATAATTGCTTATATGTACGAGTCATCGCCACATAAAGAGCTTTTCTTTTTGCTTCTACGTCGAAAGTTTCCAGTAAAGGAAGAAATACAGTCTCGAACTGCAAACCTTTTGCACTGTGATAAGTCATAAGCTTCAAGTTTGAAGTATTGAAATCCAAGTTATCTTTTGAGTTTCTGTAATCTTCTCTATCTCTATATTGTTGTTCGTAATTCACTTCCAATGAAGTAAGAATTTTTCCGACCTCTTTAACCTGTTCATTGAGCGGAAGCAGGATAGCAACATCTGTAAGCCTGTCGCCGATTATTCTTTTTATTGCTTCGATTTGTTCTATCGGACTTTCATATTGCAATACGTGAGGAATGCTGTCGTCTCCTCCTGCATTTTTATAAGTGTTTTCTTCGAACGGATCCAAGTCGACGCCTACATATTGAACGAATCTGGCTACCTGTATGGGCAAACGATAGTTGTTGTATAGTTTCGACTCCTTCGGTTGGTTACCTTGTGGAAGTAAGTCGCCTATATCTTCCAATGCAACGGTTACTTTAAAACCGTCATAGATGGATTGTGCAGTGTCTCCGAAAAAGAAAAAGTTCTTTCTTGCCGCATTGATGAATTCCTGTATCTCTTCTGACGTGAAATCCTGTATTTCATCAACGATAATATAGTCTGCCATCGGTTTATTTTCCTTATTCCTCCACTCCCAATGGTAATAAAAAGGATTGTTTAAGCCCAAGGCTTTTCTTCCGGATTCCATATATCTGCATAAAGCTTTGGTATAGACAATGATTTCGTAATCATTGCCGCGTTCCTTCTGGATTCGCTGGGCTTTTATCAAGGCTAAGACGGACTTGCCGCTGCCTGCACAGCCGGGTACGATACATGATTTGTCCAATGTAGCCGTCAATACTTTTATTTGGTCGTCATCTAATTCCGACTCTTTAATCATCCAATCTTTTTTCATCTTTATATTGTTGTTTGATTGCGTTCCGTTATTATTCTCCAAGCAACTTTGCTTATGTCGTTTCGTTTTCGTGAATGGGAAACCGTAAAGGTTTGATTATAGCCGGGATTGCGGTTTAGTATATTTACATCGGCTTCTTGCAAACCTTTGTCCATCAGTTGGGTCAACCATTCGTGAACAATCTTGCTCTTTGTCGTTACATCTTCAAGCAGCATTATTCCTTTTTCGTTCATCTTCGGGAGAAAGAACTTTGCGACTTGTGCGTATGCGTTGCAGTCTTCAAGACGCTCTTGATCGACAAATTCGCATATTGCTTTGAATGACATCACTATGTCGAACTTATCCGTGATTATTTCACCGATAACGCCCAAATCATATAAATCATCAATTTCTATACATGAGGTTTTGTATTCTATTTTCAGCGATGTATGCATTTCAAATTTCGATATGATTTTCTCGAATAGTCTGAGAGCATTACAGTTGCCGTCATAAGCATATATTTTCACGGATTCGATGTTTTTCAAAGTGTCTTCCATCGCAGTCAACAGTCCTATGATTTCTCCGCCTGTGCCGCAACAGAAATCGAAAACCGATAAACTGTTCCGCTTTATCCATTTCGTGAAATTGTTCTTGAAGTAATCGGAGAAAATACAATAAGCCTCTGTGTAACTTCTCGGAAAATAAGTTCCGAGGTAGGAAAGCATATCCTCTTTGCCCCAATCGATAACCGTCATATTGGTATTGGTACGGGAATATTTTGCTCCCAATTCATTGAAGATGTAATCATCGAGCCATTTCGGTAATTCTTGCCGTGTTTCCATTCATTACAGTTACCGCCGTCGGCTCTTCGGCAAAATATCAAAACCTTACAGGAGACATACACATAAAAAACGTGGAGCCGATTCTGTTACCCGTTCCACGATCCGTAGGCTCTCGCATTGCCCCTGCTTGTCGAAACGAGCAACGCTGAAAGCCCCACGAAGATGTGTTTATAATAATCCCGCGTTCGTGTGAAGTGCTTGGCACTCACGCCGAACGAACGGGGATATAAATACACCCAAGGGGCGTTCCCGTTGCTTTGTTCTGACAAGCAGCCGAATTTGCGAGATTCACAGACCGTCAAAATCAAAGCGTACAGTTACGCCTTTACATGTATGCCGACCCCGCTTCCACCCAAAGGGACTTTCAGCAAGGGTTTACACGTGGCAAAAGTAAGAAAAATTATTTGATTACTTGCTTCTTGCATTGAAAAACAGCATTTCGATTATTGATTTCATCTTTTGACTTTATGCTGAGAAGTAAAAAGCCGAAATCTTTCGAGGAATAGGGGAGAATATAGATATTGCAGGTCTGTGATAGCTTTCGTTACTCGCCCTGCAAATCATTATCGAATAAGCTCAAAAATGAAACTGCATTTCCTTTTCATAGAACGCCGTTTGAGAAAAATAAAACGGCGAAAGAAAAAATCGTTATGCCGTTTCACGAAATTGAAACGGCTTTTCGTCGGAGTGTAACGATACTTGGCATTTTGCTTTAATTGCGATACGTTGCGGATTGGGTGAATGCGGTATGTTAATTCCGCTTTTGCCGGCTTCGCCTTACGGTTAAATGTAGTAATTTTGCGTTTCGATATGAACGAAAGAAATGAAGAAAAAGCTCTGATTTTGGGGCGGGAAAAGATTGGCAGGTTATTGATGAATTATGCTTTGCCTGCGATTGTTGCACAGATTGCTTCTTCGCTTTACAACATAATTGATCGTATTTTCATAGGACAGGGGGTAGATGCCATGGCTATTTCCGGCTTGGCTTTGACCTTTCCTTTTATGAACCTTGCGGCTGCATTCGGTGCATTGGTGGGTGTGGGTGCCGCAACCATGGTTTCAATCAAGTTGGGCGAGAAGGATTATGATACGGCAAGGCTTGTGTTGGGTAATGTGATTATTCTGAACATCATTTTCGGTGTAGGCTTCACTCTTGTCTGCCTTCCGTTCTTGGAACCTATATTATATGCACTCGGAGGCAGCCCGCAGACGGTGCCTTACGCCAAGGATTACATGTTCGTCATACTTATAGGCAACGTTTTCACTCACTTGTATCTCGGATTGAACTCCGTCTTGCGTTCTTCCGGCTATCCGGAAAAGGCGATGTGGGTTACGGTTGCTTCGGTTGTCATGAATGCGGTGCTTGCGGCACTTTTCATCTTTGTTTTTGATTGGGGAATTTCCGGAGCGGCATGGGCGACGGTGTTGACGCAGGCAATGACAACGTTCGTTTTGATTTTCATGCTTTTGAAGCGTAACAAAGTTGTATATATCACCAAAGAATGCCTGCATTTGAAGCGAAAGATTGTTGCACAGGCTTGTGCCATAGGTGCTTCTCCTTTTGCGACCAACCTTGTGGGCTGTTTGGTTGTCATCATCTTCAATATCAGTTTGAAGAAATACGGAGGCGATTTGGCGATAGGTGCATACGGCATAGTCAATTCGGTGGCATTTATGTTCCTTATGGTTGTGCTTGGCGTAACGCAGGGAATGCAACCCATAGTCGGCTACAATTATGGAGCGAAACGCATGGACAGGGTTTTGAAATGCTTGAAACTATCATTGGTTTTGGGAGGGTTGGTAACCACAGTGGGATTTATGGCTTCGGAATTCATTCCCGGACTTTTGGCATCAGCCTTTACAACCGACCGAAAACTGATAGACCTTTCCGTCATCGGTTTCCGGATACTTATGGCGATGTCTCCCGTTATCGGATTGCAGGTCGTGGCAGCCAGTTTCTTTCAATCCGTCGGATTTGCAAAGAAAGCAATATTTCTTTCGCTGACACGTCAACTTATCTTTCTGATACCGGGATTGCTTATCTTCCCTCTGTTCATGGGATTGAACGGTGTTTGGTTTGCCTGCCCTGTTGCTGATTTTTCTGCTTTCGTCATAACGATGATAATGCTGAAAATACAGATTAAGAAGATGAAAGCTCCCGATTTTTCGGTAGCAGGGTGAAAACGAATTTGAGAAATGGAAAAAGAAAAGCTCTGGAATGCGGAATATTTGAAGACATGGTTGGCGAATTTCGCCATATACTTCTCTTTCATGTTGGTTACACCGCTGCTGCCGCTCTATCTGAGCGAGACTTTCGGTGCGGACAAGCATACGATAGGGCTTGTGCTTTCGGGATATGCTCTGACGGCTTTACTCATCAGACCTTTCAGCGGTTATTTCGTCGATAGTTTCGACAGAAAGAAAGTTCTGTTGCTCTGCATGTTCCTTTTCTTTCTCTTTTTCGCAGGTTACATGGTGGCAGGTTCGCTTCTGTTGTTCGCAATCATCAGAACTCTGCACGGAGCCCCATTCGGAGCAACAACCGTTGCCAACAGCACCGTCGCCATCGACGTATTGTATTCCTCGCGTCGGGCAGAGGGCATAGGCTATTACGGATTGAGCAACAACATAGCGACGGCAATAAGCCCCTCTGTGGCTTTATGGATTTATGATGCCTGCCATAATTACAATATCATATTCTCTCTATCCCTGCTTTTTGCAGGTTTGGGCTTTGCAATCAACTCCACATTGAAATTAAAAAAAAGAGAATTGGTGAAGAAAGCCAATAAGATAAGTTTGGACAGGTTCTTCCTTGTCAGAGCATGGCGGGAAGCTGTGGCTATGATTTGTTTCGCTTTCGGCTACGGAGTGATTTCGACCTATATAGCCATATACGGCAAAGAGAGATTGGGCATAACAGGCGGTACGGGAGTGTTTTTTCTCCTGTTGTCCGTCGGATTGATACTATCGAGGCTCATCGGAAGCCGCACATTGCGTAAAGGCATGTTGATTTGGAACGCATCCTTGGGCTTGCTTATCTCACTATGCGGTTATTTCCTTTTTGCAGGCGTACATAACTACTTCGGATATTACGGAGCAGCCCTCATAATAGGCTTGGGAAACGGACACATGTTCCCGGCTTTTCAAACCATGTTCATCAACCTCGCTCCGCATACACAAAGAGGAACTGCCAACTCATCGCTACTTATCTCTTGGGACGTAGGAGTGGGATTGGGCATAATGATAGGCGGAATGCTTGTCGAATACTTCGGCTATTTCTCTGCCTTTTGGACAGCCGGCTTCGTGAATGCCGCAGGTGTCATATTCTTCTTTACAAACATACGCAAAACCTACCAAAGAGACAAATTGAGATAAAACTCAGAGAAGACACTTCGTGGCAATACTTTTCCGTAACGCCGTTCCATGAGAACAAATCGCCGTTTGAATAAATTCTTTCGGCGATTCATTTCAGCGAAACGGCATTACGGAAAAGCGATAGAAAACATCGGTATGTAAGTTCAAAATAGAAGTGCATTTTTTTGCGTCGGTGTTATCAGTGTAAGCTATCGTTTTTCTGCAAATCGGTTATCTTTTCGGTTAGTCTGTCTATCTTTTCTTCCAATCGTTTGACATCGGCTTCTAAGTCATCATTATTGTCGCTGACCATTGCATCCACAAATATTGAATTGACAAGCGACATTCCCAAAATGCCGCCGATTATCAACAGAATGGAAAAGTAGGCTTTCACCAAAACAATTATTGACTCCGAACTATCGTAATAGGAAGAGATAGCATCGGGAATTTCATACCAGCCCTCCACAGTGAACAGTCTGAAGACAGAATAAATGCTGTCCATCGGATTGCCGAAATATTCCGGAGCAGCCTCGCCGAACATGATGCAATTAAAGAGCGAAAATACAATTATGATGATAAACAGACCGAAGAACACACTGTAAGAATCTTTGATTGCTCGCTTCAATCCCATGGTAATAGCTCCTATATTGGGAAAAAACTTTATCATTCTGAACATCTTGAATGCACGAAGCACTCTTAAGACCATTAAAAATGATAGATTCATATTCATGGAAATAAACATATTCAACAATGAAGGTGTTGTTACCATAACAAGAATGCCATCAAATCTGTTCCAAGCATCTTTCCAATATTCCTTTATTCCATAAACACAATGCTTGACAATCATTTCAATCAGGAATATCAAGGATATTCCGCAATCTATGTATGTTAGCATGGAAGAACGATACCCGCTCTCTTGTACAAAGATGGTGATAAAATTGATGACGATGAAAGTCAATATGATTTTATCGTTGAGAAAGAAATTTATTACTCTTTGTTTCATTGCAGATGATATTGGCGTGCCAATATGTTTTTGTGAATATTATCTATAAGAAATCGAGTTCTTAAAAGAGGTCGGAAAGTACGATAATGGCTATTGTCGAATTGAAAAAGGTTATTCCGCTACCGATGGCGGAGCCAAGTCGCATTTCAAATAGACCGAAGAGACTTCCTGTCCAAAACAACAAGCGTGGAGGTACGGTAAATCCCCATGTCAGCAAACCATAAACGAACCCTATTCCGCCGATGATTAACGGTAATGTGAAATCCAAGCCTCCTTCACCCAGTAAAAAACAGAAAGAAATCATTCCTATCGGATTAAGGATATTCGTTACTATTGAAATAGCCGACATCAGTAACATCAATAATATCATATCGAATGAACTACAGGTTAATAAACAGTCGCAACCCATAGGAACTTGAACGAGTGTGGTTCCTATGGGGTTTTAAGTTGTGTTATTCGAATTACTTCTTTCCTGCTGCTGCAAGAGTAAGGTTATCACTTACTAAAACCGTGTCATCTGCATTTGCAACTTGGACACCTATACCCCATTGTACAGCAAATTCTTTTTCAAAAGCTCCGACAGTTTTGTTGCCACGAACACTTAGCTCTCCGCCCTTTGCTCCTTCTGCACGGATAGAAGCAAGTGTTGCAGTGTCGTCCGCATGTCTGCCTCTGCAAGAAACGTTCATATAAATACGAAGTGAACAACCGAAAGCTTCTTTGAATTCGGTTTTGAGTTTACGTACGGTGGTACGTCCATGAATTTTCAAGTCTGCCATAATCTCTATTTAATTATTAATGTTCTATTGTTCTTCTGATGTTTAAGGTTTCAATGATTTTTGAAAGAGATAATCACTTGCGTTTCTTTTCTCTCGCCAATGATTCTTTTGTTGATTCTATCTGACGTTTCAAGTTTTCGATTGCTCTGTCGTGTCTAACAGTGGCATCAATTTTATTTTTGCGATATGCGGCCTTTGATGAAGGAGACAAAACTTGCTTCACCAAGTCGGCATAACGGGCATTATCGGCTTTCTTTTTCTCCCTTTCTCGTGCCAAACTCGCTCTGAGGTCAATCAACTTTTTTGATAATATTCAGCACTCATATCTCATTTCTCTTTGTTTTTGACTACTTGTATTCTCCGCGTGCTGCCTGCCCGATGGTAATTCCATTAGGAACGCATATCGTTCCTTCCGGATTTTTGACTTGAACAGTCAGACCATAGGTGGTCTTGAACAATTTCTCTGCTTCTCCAACTTTCATCGATGCCTTAATCTTTATTTCCTTATCGCTTTTGACATTGATTTTCACACTCACCTGCTTGTTTAGTTGGTTGATTGTTAGATTTTCATCTGCTATATGAGTGCCTTTGTATATGCACAAAGAACAACCGAACACTCTTTTGAAGTCGGCACAAATTGTCTTAATTTTCTTACTCGGCGAAATGGCAAATTCAGCCGTATTGAAATGGTCTTTGATGTTGTTTAGTATTCCCATATCGTTTTGTTGTAATGATTTTATTTTCGAGACATTCACTCTATTACGACCTCTACATCTTCTTCCCTTACCATATCGGCAACAAGTAAAGTTGTCATTGCCGGAGATATTCCCAATGCTGCAGCTATAATATGTATAATTTCCGTTTGGTCTGATGTGAGTATGTTATCGCAAATTGCCACTTGCATTACAACTTCCAAAACGATACCGACTTCTTCGTCATCAACAGCGTTCGCCGCAGTCAAAAGGTACTTGTTTACCTCATCATCGCTCAACGTTTTAATTTTATTTAGTTCGGTCTCAACAACGGCGATAAAATCCTCCGATTTGAACTCCAAAGCCTCGGCGATTTCTTCCAAGCATTCTCTTTCCTCCTCAGAGTATTCCTCATCTACCCATATAACACAAGCAACTATCGCTGCTACATTCTTCATTTCTGTTTTCATATTCCTTGATTCCTTTGATATTTAGAACTTTCTCTCTATCATCATACCTGCATGAAATGCTTATTTGAGCAACTTCTTGATGCGATTTGACAAACTTTTCTTTTTCTTGCGTGCTTTTGCAAGGTTTGCACACATTTCCTTGTACTCTTTGGTACGCTTGTCAATCTTTCCGGAACTTGTGCGTTTTGCCGCTACTTTCTTTTTGTCTTTGCGAGCCTTTGCAAGGTTTGCACACATTTCTTTGTACTCTTTGGTTCGTTTGTCAATCTTTCCCGATTGAGTTCTCTTTATCGCCATAATTTTCCTCCTTAGAATTGTTTCTACCTTATATTGTTATTGCTAAACTTTTGCAAAGTAATAGAAAAAACACTTTGCTTCAAAGAAAAATCATTGCCCAAAATAGGCAGTAAGCCCAATCCGGGCAAGAAGAGTGTCGGAAAAAGTTCAACGAAGTAATTGTTTGAGATGAGTAGCAAGATGACAAAGTCCTAAACATGACGAATTGTCTTGTTTTAGGCTTTCTTGTTTCAACTCTTATTGGGGAAATTATTTCTGTTTAATCCATTCCCAACTGCTATGGTTACCAAAACCTCCCCAACCTTTATACCCCATGCTTTCTAGCACTTTAATAAGTGCGTTCATATTCGGCATATTGCCCACGGTATAAACATTAAACACTGTAAATCCTTTTACTATTCTGGGAGAGCACTGAATGTCCATCTTTGCTCTCACCATCCACATTGTTTCTCCCATAATCTTATGTTTTATTATTGAACGATTTGATTGAATTTATTATTTGCTATTTATTCAGAAAGGTCTCCATAGTCTTTTCCAAGTTGTATATGCAGACTGTTGCTAACGGACATTTGATGCACTTGGGTGATTGCGGGTGGCAATAATCTCTTCCCCACAACCAGCATGGGTAGTCTATCAAGCCAGGAAATTCAGGATTGATTGCTTTTGCCATATAAACAGCCATGTTTACATTGTTTTCATCCTCGATTAAGCCCAAACGGTACAATACTCTCCTTACCTGAATATCCGGAGAAACATCTATGGCACTGAGATCTGAAAACGGCACACTGAAATCTCTTTGCAAAATATTGGCTGCCATGGTGGCTATCTTGATACCTGCACCCTTAAATTCGAGAAATCTATATACAACCTCTGCACTTGTGGGATTGCCGCTCCAAATCCTCGAAGCATCTCCGCCATACTGCTCTTTGATTTTCTTAACTCCCAAGACAAATATTTCCGCCATGCCCTTGTTAAACCTGTGAAGATGATTTGTCTCAAATAAATCAATCATCTCTTCTTTTGTAATGGTAGAGAGTTCGTCAACAGACCACTTGTTGGTTTCTTTACATACTTTCAATGGAATCGCCCATGCTCTTTCTGCCGTTATCTGCTTATCCATCAAGCAACCCAACACGAAAAGGTGCGGATACTTCTCTATGTTGAATACAGTGCTTTGCAGTTCGTCTTTATTTTCCCCGACATTGGCAAATGGTTTTTCTGTTTTAAGAGTTCGCTTTGCTTTTTCAATCAAAGTTTTTTTGACAAGCTCTTTGGTCAGAGGAATATTTGTTTGACACAACCGGAAATCATTCTTCTTCTCTGCCATGCTTGCGAATATCTCAGGAGATTCATTGAGGTGTTCCAAGACAATGACCGAATTATCTTTACTTAAAACATCTGTCAGTTCTGCCAAGTTAGTGAGCGACTTGCAATCAAACCATTTGATTTCTTTGTTTCCAAGCCGGCTTTGTAATTCCTCCTTTGTCAACGAGGTAGAGAAAATAACTATTGGTTGCTTTGCATCAATAATCTGACGGAGTAAATTCCACTGATGAGTTGATAAATCTTCCATATTTCTCATGATTTCTTTTTGATTTGCACTTTGCTTCTTCTCGCTATGCAATGTCAAGACGCTCTGTTGCCTTATTTTTTTTCAAGGAGTTTTTTCATCTCTTCCTTGGAAGGGTTGCTGCTGATTTTGCTTATCATACCGAGAGGCATTTCGTCAATAACCAACATTTTGTCATCGCAAGTTGCAACTTCAACTTTGATACCGAAAAGATGCTTCATAAAATATTTAAAGTACTCCACAGAATCATTTGGTGTACACACCATTTCTCCACCTATACAACCTTCTTTGCGTAATACACTGAGTTTGTTATCTTCGTCTGCAAGTTTTGCTCCATCATAAACTCGTAATGAAGCATTGAACAAGCATTTAAAGTCTCGTTTTAGTTTGTTTACTTTCGTGCGGCCGTCGATATTCAAAGCTTGTGCTTTCTTCATATTGATGATATCGAGCAAGGCACATCCCAAATACATGCTACTCCATTCCGGATTATAATCATAAGCGATTGCATTTGCGATTGCAATCGCTTCTGTTCTCACTTTGTTGCAAACTTCGCCGTTTTTCTTTATCACCAACTTTTTATCGCTCATAAAGTTGATAGTCCAATCGCCATAGGTCGCAGATTTCTTTATTGTGTTTTCCATGATGTATGAATTATTAGTTTGTTGATTACTTTCTTCGTAAGAAGAAAAAGCATTTTGTGCCATATATTCGCTTCTTACCGAATTTATCGGCAAAGTAACGCAAAATCTACTCTATTTCATAGGGAAAACATTGCCCGAAACAGGCTGTAAGCCCGATTTGGGCAATGACTGTTTCGGACAGTTTGTTTTTCTATTACATAATTTCGGAAAAATACTTGAAGAAATCTACCTCCAAAACCCTTGAAATCCTAAGCAATTGCTGTGTATCGATGCATTTCTTATCGAAAATCTTGTTGACTGTTCTCTGATTGATGTTCAACTGTTCTGCAAACCAACGATTACTCCTTCCTTGTCGGCGAAGTTCCTCTTTTATCTTCAATCCTATGTGGATTTCTTTCTTAGTGTTCTCTGTCATACTATATATTGGTTCCTCTGTATTCTACAAAATGCCTTTGCTTCAATAATCGATGATATGGGAACCAAAAACGTGGGTTCTTCATCTTATCGGTTATACGAGGTCCTGGAACTACCTAATCCACCAAATAAGCAAAGCCCACGATATTACAATCGTGAGCGTTACTTGCTTTCTCTATGGTGGATATGTATGAAGTTTTCCAGGTTTCGTACAACCAAGATTATAAGCAAAAACGCTGTTGACGTATTATAAAAGCGTATTAAACGATACTTTTAATCTCTTTTTTCTCTATCTTCTCCTCTTTTTAATTGTTGTTCTACCTGCAAAGATACGAAGTTCTTTCGTATCGACGCTTTTTCAGGTTCTGATTGGATGGTTCTTATTAGAAAAACCGCAGTTTCGCCTCTTTTGAAACTGCGGTTTTTGTAGTTAAAAACTCTGTTTGTGAGACTTCTTCGGCGTTTTAATATTCGTCTTCGTGAAAGAAGAAATCTTCTTTGGTCGGATAATCCGGCCAGATGTCCTCTATGGTTTCATAGATGTCGCCTTCGTCCTCGATTTCCGCAAGATTTTCCAGCACTTCTGCCGGTGCTCCGCTTCTTACGGCATAATCCATCAATTCTTCCTTGGTTGCCGGCCATGGTGCGTCGTCCAATTTAGATGCAAGTTCCAAAGTCCAATACATTGTTCTATGTTTTTATTGTTGTTTTATTCCTTTTCAATCTGCTTTTTGCCGTTTTCTTACTTTCATTCGCTTTCCCAATAGCTTTCCTTTCTGCCTTTTTGTTTCAAAATCAGGCGTGAAAGTACGAAAAGATAGTCTGATAAACGGTTTATGTATTGCAATATTGTATTGTCTGTTGGTTTTTCTTTATTCAATCTTACACATAGTCGTTCGGCTCTTCGACAAATGGTTCTCGCAACGTGTATATGCGAACTCGTTCGGCTACCCCCCGGAATGATAAAAGCCTTCAGTGGTGGCAACTGCGCGTTTATTTCATCTATCCTTTTCTCCAAATAACGTACGTTCTCTTCCGTAACCGGCGGCATTTTAGCCGCTATTTCCGAAGTTTCGCAAGCCAAGATGCTTTCAACATTGAAGAGAGTGTTTTGAATTTTCTTTATCTCATCCATAAGAACAGCATCATGCAGATAATCCCTAATCAAACCCAAATAAGAAACCAACTCATCAACTGTGCCATAACACTCTACGCGGAGGTCATATTTGGGTACGCGTTCACCACCTACAAGGCTTGTTGTGCCGTTATCACCTTTTCTTGTGTAAATCATATCTTTTGTTTAAGCCTTAAGCTATTCTTTCGACAGAAACGATTTCCGGCACTTCTTCTTTGACTGCCGCTTCCACACCTTGCTTCAAAGTAGCCAAGGCATGAGGACAACTGCCGCAGTGTCCTTGTAACTCCACATATACAACCTTCTCATCGCTCATGCTGACAAACTCTATATCTCCGCCATCATTTTGCAGATATGGGCGTATGCTGTCTATTACTTTCTTTACTCTGTTCTCCAAGTCTGTTCTTTCTTCCTGTGTCATGATATTTTACTTTTGTTTGATTGTTTTTTCTGCTATTTTTTCTGCCAACTGCATGAAACATTCTGCCTCCGGAGAGGAAAAATCCAATGAAATCGGGTTTCCACTGTCGTTGGTCTCCGATATGTCGAGGGAAATCGGTATTTGGGCAATGAGTTCTATGCCTGTTTCTTTTGCCAAGGCTTCTCCGCCACCTTTACCGAATATATAATATTTGTTGTTCGGCAATTCCTTAGGCGTGAAGTATGCCATGTTTTCCACCAATCCTATTATCGGAACCGGAATTTGGTCGTTTTTGAACATGTTTACAGCTCTTCTCACATCGGCAACGGCAAGTTGTTGAGGCGTGCAAACGAATATGGCACCTGATACGGAGTATTGTTGCACCAAGGTCAACTGTATGTCGCCTGTTCCCGGAGGCATGTCCAAGATCAAGAAGTCCAATTCGTCCCAAAAAGTCTCGGTAAGCATTTGTGTAAGAGTGTTTGCTGCCATCGGTCCCCGCCATAACATAGGTTTGTCTTTGTCCACAAAGAAACCGACGCTCATCATCTTTATTCCGAACTTCTCGAAAGGCAACATAAGTTGTCGTCCGTCTATTTCGGCAGCCATTACCTGTTCATTATCGATATTGAACAACGTCGGAATGCTCGGACCATAGATATCAGCATCAGCCAAACCGACCCTGTAACCTTTCTTTGCCAAAGACAAAGCGATATTTGCTGCTACGGTGGACTTGCCTACGCCACCCTTTCCGCTGGCAACAGCAATGACGTGCTTTATTTTGCTCATTGCGTTATCTATCGCCTCCTGCTTTCTTCTTTTCTCTTCGAATATATTTGTCATTTCAGAAAATCTTTATCGGGAAAAACGCCTGCAAAGGTATGAAAATATATCCACAACAACAAAACAAGCCATCAAAGAGTTCTCTTGCTTGTTTCTTCAATGTCTTTTTATGAACGAAAACGATGTATGAAAGATATAAAACACGTTGTCGTTCTTTCAGTTGATATGCTGTGGAGAAAAACAAACCCGCCCGATGAAACATCAGGCGGGTACAAATGAAAAAAATACATCTTAGTCCTTTTGAGACTTAGTGTTTCGGTTTGATGTTCAATTTAACCGGTGCAATCATGTTTTCAGGCTTCAAAATGGTATCCAAGTCCTCTTTCGACAATATATCATGCTCCAATACCAATTCGTAAAAACCCTTACCTGTTTGCATTGCTTCTTTTGCAATCTTCGTCGAGTTCTTATATCCGATGATAGGGTTCAAAGCCGTAACTATTCCGATGGAACCTTTCACCTGACGTTCGCAATTTGCCTCGTCGGCTCTGATACCGTCGATGCAAAGCGTTCTTAGAGTATTGAAACCGTTGGTCAACAAGTCTATGGATTCAAACAAGCAGAATACCAATACCGGTTCCATTACGTTCAACTCCAACTGTGCATTCTCGGCTGCCAACATAACGGCAGTGTCATTGCCTATCACCTTGTAGCAAAGCTGGTTCATCACCTCAGGTATAACAGGGTTTACCTTACCCGGCATAATCGATGAACCCGGTTGCATTTCCGGCAAGAACAATTCGTGGATACCGCAACGAGGACCCGAACCCATCAAACGCAAGTCGTTGCATATCTTTATTGCTTTCAAAGCTATACGTTTCAATTCGGAAGAATAGCCCACCAAAGTGGAAGTATCGGAAGTTTCCTCAACCAAATCCTCAGCCAAAGTTACGTTCCAACCTGTGATTTCTCTCAAAGCCTCGGTGCAAAGTTTGCTGTAACCGGGTTCGGAACAAATTCCAGTTCCTATGGCCGTGGCACCCATATTGATGCAAAGCAAATCCTCGGCCGCTTTGTTCAAATTCTCGACCTCTCTTCTCAATAGATTTGCAAATCCCTTGAAAGTTTGTCCCAATGTCATAGGTACTCCGTCCTGTAATTGGGTTCTTCCCATCTTTATTATATGTGCAAATTCTTTCGCTTTCGCGTCCAAAGAAACGATAATTCGGTTCAATGCTTCAACAAGTTGCTTGTTCTCCAAGTACAATCCGAAATGGAATGCAGTAGGGTAGGCATCGTTTGTCGATTGAGAAGCGTTCAAGTGGTCGTTTGGAGAGCAGAACTCATATTGACCATGCTCCTTGCCCATTATTTCCAATGCACGGTTTGCCAACACCTCGTTTGCATTCATGTTGACAGTCGTACCTGCACCGCCTTGTATCATATCGGACAAGAAGAACTCATGATGTTTTCCTTCCAAAAGCTCGTCGCAAGCTTGCGAAATGGCTTTGAATTGTTCGTCCGTCAACTTGCCTTGTTTGTGGTTGGCAACGGCAGCACCCTTCTTCGTCAAAGCCATACCTTTGATGAAGTTAGGATAGTCGTTCATCAATTTGCCGGAAATCTTGAAGTTTTCGAAACCTCTTGCCGACTGAACGCCGTAAAGAGCCTCAACAGGTATTTCTTTCGTTCCTATCAAGTCGCTCTCTTGACGGGTTTTTCCCGAATATTTTGTTGAATCAATCATTTTGATAATGCTTTTAATTTGTAATCCATTTTCAATCGTCCGAAAACGAGACTGCAAATGTACGAAAAAACATTACATTGTCAAGAACTTTCCAGCAAGTTTGAAGAAAAAAATTCTGCTTCCGCTCCTCAACCATTTCTTCCTGATACTTTACAAGTGCGTTTCGTTCGACAAATCATGGCAAACACCACTATTGAAAGTGGAAACAGAGAGAAGAAAACGGTATAAACACATATCGGGACAGCAATTCATTCCGACCTTTTGCAATCCGGAAATCAACACCTTGCGAACCCATAGACTTAAACGGCGTTTTGTCAAGCACAAAACGCCGTTTAAGTCTATGGGTTCGCAAAGGATTGGTTTATCGGTTATGTAAGCAGGGGTGAATTTACGGTAAAAATGTTTTGCGAAACGGAGTAAACACCAAGTGGTATTTTGTCGTAAGGAAATAATGTCGTAAATTTGCGTCTTCTATGTTTGAAGTGAAAAAGGACAAAAGAAGGAGGGTTTTATCGTTGTGCCTGAAACTTCCGTTCAGGTTGGTAGGGTATCTTTTCTTGCTTGTTTATATTCTTGTGGCTCTGTTGAACAGTACTTTGGTTCAGTCTTTCACTGCTGCCAAGGTGGCAGGACATTTTTCCAAGGAGTGGAAAACGAAGTTGTCGATAGGTGCTTTGGAGATACGTCCTTTGCTTACCGTTTCCCTGAAAGATGTTTATTTGGAAGACAGAGAGGGAAATGTCATCGTCGATGCGGATTACATCAGCGTGAGTCTTCGTTCCTTTTCTCCGCCAAAGAAACTTGTGGTGTCGAATGTCAGTTTGCAAGATGTAACTTACGTTTTCGCAAAAAAGAACGGCAAACTCAATCTTGCGTTTATCCTCGATTATTTCAAGAGCGACAAGCCCAAGAAAGATAAACCGAAGGGAGAGCCGTTCGTTCTGAAAGTCGAGAGGCTCAGAATGAAGAATGTGAACTTCCGTTTGGACATGTACGACAACCCCAAGCCCATACCGGAGTTCGGAGTGGCGACAAATCACCTTGCATTCGGCAATACGGATGCCTTAATCAGCGATGTGGAGATTATTTCCGACTCCATAACGGCAACCTTCGGCAGGTTTTCCACCACGGAACGTTGCGGACAGAGGGTGAAAGACCTCAGCGGTAAATTCATCGTAAGTCCGAGGGGAATAACATGCAGCAATATGCACGTGGAAACAGAAAACTCCGACTTGAAAATGCAGGTAGGCATAAAGACAGAGGGTTGGGGAACGTATTCTCACTTTGTAGATTCTGCACATTGCTTTCTTGCCACGGCAAACGGCAGCAGGGTGTCGATGAAAGACGTTACCTATTGGGTTCCTTCGCTGCAAGGGTTCGACATGAGTTTTGATGTGCATACCAGAATAGAGGGAAAGGTTTGTGATGCGGTTTGCAACTTCTTGGAAATAAACACGGGGAAAACCCATATTGCTTTGAAAGGAAGCGTGAAGGGCTTGCCGGATGTGGATAACACCGTTTTCGACATAGCATTGGAACGTCTCGAAAGTTCGGCAAAGGAGTTTGATGAATTTAAACTCGGCAAGAAACTCTCCGGATTGAAATTGCCGACAATGCTTTATTCGCTTGGTCAAATCAAAATGAGAGCCGATTTCCGAGGTTTGCTTACGGCTTTTGAAGCAAACGCCGACATAAAAACGGATATAGGCAATGTTGTACTTTCAGGCAGTTCAAAACCTGCGGCAAAGGGCAGAACATCATACTCTTGTTCGTTGCAAAGCGGGCGTTTCAACCTTGGGCGTTTGTTGGGACAGAATATGTTGGGAACGACAGCCGTGGACGTATCGCTCGAAGCCGTGCCTGCCGATTTGAAAGGACTGTCGGCAGAGGTTGAAGCAAAACTCGACGGTTTTGAATTCAGTGGCAACAGATACAATTCCGTGTCTTTGGACGGCAGCATGGCGGAAGGAAAGTTTTCTGCTCAATGCAGCATAATAGATGATGCCGTTGTGGCGGACTTGAATTGCGACGGAGATTTGGTGGAGAACAAAAGGCTGAAAGTTCGTGCAGATATAACAGATGCCGACTTGAAAAAGATGAACCTTTTCGCCTTTCCCGATACCACTGCCGTGCTTTCGACAAGCCTTTACGCCGATATAAGGAGTTTCAACCCCGATAGCATAAACGGCTTTGTCGATTTGCAAAATGTGAAAGTAAGCACAAGGGAGAAAAACTATGCAGTCGAATACCTCTATTTGAACGTTAAAAACGACAGTACGGTAAATCGCATCACTTTGAAGTCCTCTCTTGCCGATTTGAGGCTGGAAGGTCGTTACGAAATATCCGCATTGGTGAAAGAGATTGGCGATTTGGTGAATTATTACACCCCCGACCTCAGCCTTCTCTCCACTTCGGAGACGCCTTTACAGGCAATGGAAACAACGAAAAGCCATTTGAATATAAGCTCTGTTGCAGATTTCGATTTGAAACTGAAAGATATTTCGCCGATTACGGAATTGCTGAATTTGGATATGGCATTGCAAGACGGATTAAGCCTTACCGGCAGAATAAGTCCGGATACCGCCTTGGTCGCAGACCTGAAAGCGGGAGGCTTCCGCTATGGGAAAATGGTCTTTGACAATATCGGTTTGAATGCAAGAGCCTCAGATACCGGCATTTCGGTCGATATATATTCCGACAAGGCTCAATTAAGCGACAGTTTCGCAATCGTCTCTCCGGGAGTGAACATAAACCTCAGTGGAAACGACATGAAGATACTTGCAATCTTCAAAGGAGATGAGAAGAACGATATAGGAGGACGTTTGAAGTTGATGTCATACCTTGGAAACAACGGTTTGCAGGTGGATTTCAAGGATTCGTACGTCATGCTCGGCAAAGACACCATATTGTTTGATAACAACAGCAGCATAGGGTACAAGGACGGACGCTTTGAATTGAACAGATTCGGATTCGGAAAGAGGAACGAGAAAATCGTTATCACGGGAGCGGTGTCCGATAACGGCAGAGACAGACTCAAAATAGCATTCCAAGAGGTGAACATAGCGGACTTCAATCCCATATTGAACAAATTCGGACTTGATGTGAGAGGAAAATTGAATGATGAGGTTGTTCTGTGGAGTGTATTGAAGGATTTAAGCGTGGAATCTTCGATAAATGTCGATGATTTGCTTATAAACGATGTGCGTCTCGGCAAAACGAAACTCGGATTGAGCAACAGAGAGGAAAGGAATGAGTTCTTGGCGGACATAGAAATGAAATACGAATTGCCGGGGTCGAAAGAGGTTGTGCCGATGCGGATAAAGGGTAAAATCAATCCGTACGACAGCATAGACAATCTTGATTTGAAGATAAGCATGCAGGATTTCGATATAAAATTGATTGAAACCTATCTTTCGTCTTTCTTTTCCGATGTAAGGGGTAAACTGTCCACCGAAAGCCTTGCCGTAAGGGGCAGGTTCTCTCAGCCCCACGTGGTCGGTAAATTGAAGTTCAAGGACACTTCAATCAAGATAAACATGCTGAATACGGTGTATAGTTTCGATAATGAGCTGCAAATGAATGACAGTATCTTCTCTTTCGATAATTTCACGCTGCAAGATGTCAACAAAAACAAGATTACGATAAACGGAACCGTCTCTCACGACAACTTCTCTTCTTTTGTGCTGAACCTTGATGCCAAAGCGGACAAGTTGAAGATGCTGGACACCTATCGGGACGCCGGACAGATGTATTACGGTACCGTTTATGCTTCGGCGGATGCCGTATTGACCGGTAGTTTGGACTCTTTGCAAATACGTGTCGATGCAACGACGGAAGATAATACGAGGTTGACCGTACCGATTTCGAGCAAGATGTCCGCAAACGACAATTCCTTCATCACTTTCACCTCTTTGCAAACAGAGAACGAAGAAACAGAGGAAGAGAAAAAGCCTGTGGAGAGTTCCATGTACTATAATATAGATGTGAACCTTAAAGTCAATCCGAACGCAGAGCTTTACATTCCGATAGATTTCAATCAGATTAAGGGCAAACTGTCTGCCGCCGGCAACGGAGAGTTGAACATAAAGGTGGAAAGCGAGAGCGATTTGTCGATAGACGGAACTGTTGCGATAGACAACGGAAAGTTTTCCATGTCCATTGCAGACCTTGTAACCAAGGACTTTACCATGGAAAAGGGTGGCACGTTGGCTTGGGCAGGCGACCCTGCCGGCGGAGTAATCGACCTTAATGCTGTTTATTCGACAACGGCTTCGTTGGCTCCCATACTCGGACAGGAATATTCAAAGAAGGTCGATGTTAATTCAATAATACATTTGAGCGGTGAAATGACGAACCCTCAACCCAAATTCAGCATAGAATTGCCTAAAGTGGACGAATCGACCAAGCAATACTTCGCTTCGGCAATCGATTTGGACGATGAACGGACGGTATTGGAACAAACGTTCTCGTTGTTGGTGATAAACAGCTTCTATTCCTCTGACGGTTCCGCCGAGAACTCGGTTGTGGAGACGGGTGTGTCCTCTGCATTGGAGGCGGCTTTCTCTCAGGTGAGCGGAATGCTTACCAATCTCATCAAATTCGTGGATGTGGATATGAATTATTCGAGAGGAGCGTCAGGAAACTCGGACAGGATAGACATGACCTTGTCAAAGGAATATGGTCGCTTCATAGTGAGTGCCAATGCCGGCTTTTCCGGCAACTCGCAGACCGATGTACAGCAGGAGGAAGAGATAATAGGAGATGCCTTCGTGGAATACAAGATGACGGAAGACTTCCGAGTCAGGGTGTTCAACCGTTCCAATGCCAACGATTTCACAAAGTACAACATCTCTCCTTACACACAAGGCGTCGGATTATTCTATCATAAGCAGTATGACAGGTTTTCTGACATCTTCAAACGAAACAGAAAACACAAAAACAAAGATACGAAATGAAAGAATACACAGTGGCTCTTGTAGCACATGACAACTGCAAAGCAGACTTGGTGGAATGGGTTGCATTCAACCGTTTGAAACTTGCGAAACACAAACTTATCTGCACGGGAACAACAGGGCTTTTGGTGGAAAAGGCTTTGAATAAGGGCAGAGAGGAAACGGATAGCGAATATGTAAGAGTAAAGAGATTGAAATCGGGTCCTTTGGGCGGAGACCAGCAACTCGGAGCAATGATAAGCGAAGGCAAAATCAATTATCTCTTCTTTTTCTGGGATCCCATGGGACAACAACCGCATGATGTCGATGTTAAGGCTTTGCTTCGTATCTCCGTGATGTACAACATACCGACAGCCTCCAACAGAGCGACGGCAGATTTTCTCATTTCTTCGCCTCTGTTCGAGGATACAAGCTATAAACCAAAGCCTTACGACTATAATTCATACATAAACCGCAAATTGTAAAAACCGTTCTTGCAGAGCCTCGGAATGAAACGCCGTTCTGTTTTTCATAAACGGCGTTCGAGAAAATTCTTTCGGCGTTTCATTCCGGCGAAACGGCGTTCGGCTGCAAAGGGTTAGGAAAACATCGATTCGGATTGGTAAAACGGTAAATCAAAACAAAAGAATATGAAGACAGCACTTATAAGCGGAATAACGGGACAGGACGGCAGTTTCCTCGCAGAGTTCCTCCTTGAAAATGGATACTGCGTTCACGGAATCATTCGCCGCAGTTCTTCTTTCAATACAGGAAGAATAGAACATCTTTACCTGAAAGAGTGGATTAAAGACCAAAGACAGGACAGGGCAATCAATCTCCATTACGGAGATATGACCGATTCCTCTTCCTTAATACGTATCTTGCAGGAGGTTCGTCCCGATGAGATTTACAACCTTGCCGCACAAAGTCATGTGAAAGTCAGTTTCGATGTGCCGGAATACACGGCCGAAACGGATGCAGTGGGAACCCTTAGGCTCTTGGAGGCTGTGCGTATCCTCGGACTGGAAAAGAAAACGAAAATTTACCAAGCCTCCACATCGGAACTTTACGGATTGGTGCAGGAAGTGCCGCAGAACGAGACAACTCCCTTTTATCCTCGTTCGCCATACGGAGTGGCTAAGTTGTACGGCTTTTGGATTATAAAGAATTACCGTGAGAGCTACGGCATGTTTGCCGTGAACGGAATATTGTTCAATCACGAAAGCGAGAGACGGGGGGAGACATTCGTAACACGCAAAATCACCCTTGCCGCCGCACGTGTGGCAAAAGGCTTGCAGGACAAACTCTACCTCGGCAACCTTTCCGCCCTGAGGGATTGGGGCTACGCAAGAGACTATGTGGAGTGCATGTGGCTCATGTTGCAACAAGACAAGCCGGAGGACTTTGTAATTGCAACCGGCGAGGCTCACAGCGTAAGGGAATTTTGTTCTTTGGCGTTCAAATATGCAGGCATAGACTTGCAATGGCAGGGTGAAGGAGTGAATGAGAAAGGCATAGATACCGTAACGGGAAGAGTATTGGTCGAGGTAGATGAGAAATTCTTCCGACCTGCGGAAGTGGAACAACTTCTCGGCAATCCGGCAAAGGCACAAAGGGTTCTCGGTTGGAATCCCCGCAATACGAGTTTCGAGGAACTCGTACGCATAATGGTTGAAGCAGATTTGAAGAAAGCAGAGGCGGAAGCCAAAGCAGCAGAATAAAAACATAAAGCAATGGATAAGCATTCAAAGATATTCGTCGCAGGTCATAGAGGATTGGTCGGCTCTGCCATTTTACGACAGTTGGGAAACAGAGGATACGATAACCTTATTCTCAAAACGCATAAGGAATTGGATTTACGCAATCAGGCGGAAACGGAAGCCTTCTTCAAGGAGGAAAGACCGGAATACGTCTTTCTTGCCGCCGCCTTTGTGGGAGGAATAATGGCGAACTCGCTTTACAGGGCTGACTTCATATATAACAACCTCCAAATACAGAACAACGTCATTCATTTCTCATATAAATACGGCGTAAAGAAGCTCCTCTTCCTCGGAAGCACCTGCATATATCCCCGCAACGCCGCACAGCCCATTCGTGAAGAAAGCCTGTTGACCGACGAACTCGAATACACCAACGAACCATACGCTTTGGCAAAGATAGCAGGCTTGAAAATGTGCGAAAGCTATAATCTGCAATACGGGACGGACTTCATAGCCGTCATGCCAACCAATCTATACGGTCCGAACGACAATTTCAACCTCGAAACCTCCCATGTCATGCCGGCTCTCGTGCGGAAAGCCCACCTCGGCAAATGTCTGCAAGAAGAGAATTGGGAATTACTATGCAGGGATTTGGACAGAAACCCGATAGAAGGCGTAAACGGCACAAGCGGCAAGGCAGAGATAATGGCGAAATTGGCGAAATACGGAATCGAAAAACACGATGGCGAAACCACGATAGAAGTATGGGGTAGCGGAAAACCATTGAGAGAATTCCTTTGGAGCGATGACATGGCAGATGCCTGCGTTTTCCTCATGGAAAAAGTAAGTTTCCGCGACACATACGCCTCAGAAGAGAAAGAAATCAGGAATTGCCACATCAATATCGGCACAGGAAAAGAGATAAGCATAAGAGAACTCTTCGAGAAGGTCTGCCGCACAGTTGGATACGACGGAAAAATAAAATATAATGCCGCCAAACCCGACGGCACACCGAGAAAACTGACCAACGTAAGCAAACTCCACGCCCTCGGCTGGCAACACAAAATAGAACTACCCCAAGGCATAGAAATGCTCTACCATTCATACCTCGCCGAATAGCCGAAAAACAAAGCCTTTAAGAACGAAGGAAACACCCCGTCCCTCAGCATAAACCCCGAAACGGCGTTTTGGGAAAATGAAACGCCGAAAGAATTTCATAGAACGCCGATTCGTTCACCCCGAAACGGCGTTTCGTTTTTCGTGCCGAAAACCTTTTTGACTTTTAAGCGTTTACAGTCATAAATGAGTAAAATGCTACGAAAAATGCACAGTGAACAAATCAAAGAATGGTGTCCGAGGCATCGAATGCCGGTGCTGAAAACCTCCGAAAAAGGCTGGAGAGTGGAGTTTTATTACAACAAAAACGGTTGTTTTACCCGCAAACAAATCCGAGTTGAAAAGTACAGGAAGCAATTTCCGAATAACGATAATGCACGAATGTGGATACAGGAAAACATAATGTATCCGCTTTCGGAGGAACTTCGTAAGGGCTGGACACCCGAACAAGGGTTGCCTCGTCTGGCAGCGGGAACGATTACCTTGAAGAAGCTGCTCGACGAGTTCGGCAATGACAAACGTCAAAAATTCGGTGCGGATATACTCCGCTCAAAATCCATCGGGACGTACAAGACGCATATTTCTGTTGCAGAACAATCCATGCTTGCCGAATGTGGCAGCTTGATTGCCGACTGCGATATATCCGAAATCACAGTACAGCAAGCTGAACGCTATATTATAGGAGTGAAGTGCCTGCGAGATTGGTCTGTAACAACAGCGAACAACTACCTTAAGTTCATGCGAATGGTATTCAAATTCGCCAGCGATAACGGATATATTAGCTCCAATCCTTTTGAAAAGGTGAAACTCTTGCGGGGAGAAACAGAGGGCAAGCGACCACTCACCAAGGCAGAAATGACAACGGTGTATAATCACCTCAAAGAAAAAGAAGACGACCTGCCTTTTCTAATCTTCACCCAGCTTGTATATACCGACCTGTTACGACCGATTGAAATATTCCGCTTGCAGAAAAAAGACTTCGACCGCTCGACAATGAAGTTCACTGTGTCCGGAGAAAAATCCAAGAATAAGAAAACCCGCATTGCATACATACCGCAAGCACTGCAAGACTTGTTCACGAAGTACCTCGACAAGATAGGTTTCGACAATTTGGACAGAAACATGTACCTTTTTCACGAGAACTTTCTACCCTCCAAGCCATCGAAATGGAAGAAAGTAATTCCCATGAGTTCGGACTACTCTTCAAGACGCTGGGCGGAGTTGCGGAAAGAATTGAACCTGCCCGACGACTGCAAGCTGTACGGTTTACGACACACAGGAATAAGCGACCTTTTGGACATACTACCTGCAAATACCGTGCGAATGCACGCCGACCACTCCGATTTGAGACAAACCATTCATTACGCCGACCACGAGAACGAACAAATCAGGAAAGAAGTAGCTGCGAAAGCCCCGATTTACGGTAAATATAACGAGTGAGTGCCGCCGATGAACGGCAAGGAAAACGAAAAAGAGACCGTTTCCATTTTGGAAACAACCTCTCGATTTTCTATTTCTCGAACAGCTTATGCCAGCCTTTGTCGGGTGGAGCTGTAAGTTCGCCGCCTCTTATCGTGTTGACGAATTTGCCGAATAAAGAATGTATCTTTACTTTTCCCGTTTCGGTAACTGTTGCGTGTGTGCCGTCCACGAGTTTATATACCTTGCCTCTCGATTTCACGCCGTCCAATCCGTAAAGTGTTTCATTCGGCTTTACTTCACTCGGTTCGTCTCCCTCCTCGGGCTTGGCAAATACCGATGTATCGCTTTCGTTGCTTAGCTTGGTATCTGCTTTGAAAATATATAGTGCCAACGAAACAAGAAGTAGTAAGCCAAAACAGATAAATCCGATAGCCACTTTCTTATTACCATTATACAACCATACGCCAAAAAGCAACAATGCCGTTGCTCCCGTTATATCGATAGCCGTACCGGTATTCCATTTTATCTTTTCCATACAAAGAAAACGCCCTATTGCGGGGCGTTATTGTCTATAGCAGAGCCTCGCGTCCGCTGATACCTTCAAAAATAAACTTCTTGCCGGCTATTTCGGACGGAACGGCTTCATAGCACATAACTTGCACGGGACACTTACCGAGGGCTGCCCATTGTTTGGCTCTCCTGTAATCCATGTCATCAACATCGAGCAACTTGTTCTTCGGTATGGCTGCAACTTTCTTTATATTCCTGTTTGCTTTTGCAATCGCTTTTGCAAGTGTCGAGGGTATATTCTTCGAGTTGCGACCCGCTGGCACTCGTACGGTGCCATAGTAAATGCCCGTGGATAAACCTCCGTGTGTCTTCATCGGATAATAATACTTGACCTCGAAATAATATCCTCCCTTTTTCAGCAATTTCTTAGCTGCTGCTTGCTGTTCCAAGTCCGTATCGTATGCCATTTTGCCTTTCGGTAATGCTGCTGCGTATGCTGTCTTCTTCTTAGCTTGTGCAATGGCTCTGACAAGAGCAGTAGGTATTTTTGTCGATGCCGATGTCGTCTTGCTTGTTTTCTTCTTCGTTGTTGCCATATCTGTAATTGTTTATTTTTTACTCTTTATTCTTGGAGGCTTGCGGTCAAACTCCGTCTTCGTTTTCTTCGGGGCTTGCAACTGCTTTGATTTTGCCGGTTGCTTCTTTGGTTGCTTGCCGAACTTGCCGCGTCGGGCTTGTGCTGTTTTCAGTGCGGTGTCTATTGATGGTAGTTTGCTCAACGCTGTATCGCCCATCGCTTTGCCGACCAGAACGCACCAAGCCATGAATAACTCGTCCAATCTATCCCATTTGTAAGGGTAGATTGCTTTATTACTGTACGCCGATAGCGGTTTGCAGAGGAACGAGTTGCGGTAATTGAAACTCGAACCGTCGTCCACTTTGGAAAAGACGTAAGCGACCCACGCCTCGAAGCTGCGTGCGAATATTTCGTTCGGACGATACCAATAGTCGCCCTCTTTTAGCAAGTCATCGAACTTCTTTGTGCCGAGTGCTTCATCGAACTGTGCGGCTGCTTCATCGACTATTCCGACCGTTACAGCTCTGAGTTCGCCTCCGATGTTATTTTTGAGACTGTCGAACAAAGGTACGTGTCCACCCGAAAGGTAATCGAATTTCTTGCTTTGGTCGTAGTGCATGCCGAGGAAGTAGTCCAAAGCGTGTGCATACTCATGAGCAAAGGAATGGTTGCCTTTTACTCTCGTGGTGTTGATTACCATCGCTGCCGGCTCAAAGTGTGCCAACGTTTTTCCGCCTGCTCCTCTCGCTCCGATTGCAATATTGATGTTACGGTCGCAACCGAGGTTGGAATTATTGAAAAAGAGGTTGGAGGAAAGGATAAGGCAACCCTCTGCCAATCCTGTGAACCGTGCTTCTCGCTCATTTTGTTTAACCCATCGCCCGAACTCTAAATAGCCGAAATCGAATGCTTTCAGGAACGAAGCTACGTTTATCCAAGACAACAATAAAGTATAGTGTTGTGAATTGCTTTCAAATTAGTATCTTTGCGGTGCACGAACAACATCGACCAATGCTGTTCTGCCGTTGCCGCCGTTGTGAATTGCTTTCAAATTAGTATCTTTGCAGTGCACGAACAACGTAAGCTTTTTGCGTATCAGTATCAAAAAAGTTGTGAATTGCTTTCAAATTAGTATCTTTGCAGTGCACGAACAACCGTCCTCGGGTGTCATATAATCGACACCCTGTTGTGAATTGCTTTCAAATTAGTATCTTTGCAGTGCACGAACAACTAATTTTTACGCCACTAACCTACAGGAAAGTTGTGAATTGCTTTCAAATTAGTATCTTTGCAGTGCACGAACAACTAATATCAACAAATAAGGAGGAGTAATCATGTTGTGAATTGCTTTCAAATTAGTATCTTTGCAGTGCACGAACAACAAGACGATAGAGTGGGTGTTGCAATATCTGTTGTGAATTGCTTTCAAATTAGTATCTTTGCAGTGCACGAACAACAAGGACTGAGGATTTTGTAAATGAGATAAAGTTGTGAATTGCTTTCAAATTAGTATCTTTGCAGTGCACGAACAACCTACTACTTCTTGTGTTGTAGGGTCAGTCGTTGTGAATTGCTTTCAAATTAGTATCTTTGCAGTGCACGAACAACGGAGGAGTGATATAATGTTTCAGTCGCAGAGTTGTGAATTGCTTTCAAATTAGTATCTTTGCAGTGCACGAACAACACCGTCCAACAATGAAGAATTATCGCTAAGTTGTGAATTGCTTTCAAATTAGTATCTTTGCAGTGCACGAACAACGTGTCTGCAAAGACATCGTTAATTGTGTCAGTTGTGAATTGCTTTCAAATTAGTATCTTTGCAGTGCACGAACAACACAAGAGCACTTACAGAAATTCCTGTCGGCGTTGTGAATTGCTTTCAAATTAGTATCTTTGCAGTGCACGAACAACTCCATTTGTGCCATTGTCAAAACCTGATTTGTTGTGAATTGCTTTCAAATTAGTATCTTTGCAGTGCACGAACAACGCATAGAGGGAAGAGAAAAAATCCTTGCCGGTTGTGAATTGCTTTCAAATTAGTATCTTTGCAGTGCACGAACAACTTCAACAAATCATTAACTAATTCGGAAAGTGTTGTGAATTGCTTTCAAATTAGTATCTTTGCAGTGCACGAACAACAATGGGAATATCAAAGTATTTTTCAGCCACGTTGTGAATTGCTTTCAAATTAGTATCTTTGCAGTGCACGAACAACGTTTCCGCATGGTGTCCATTTGTGACGGGGGTTGTGAATTGCTTTCAAATTAGTATCTTTGCAGTGCACGAACAACTGATTTAGCCGACGAATTCGACCGCAATTTGTTGTGAATTGCTTTCAAATTAGTATCTTTGCAGTGCACGAACAACTAGCTTCGTTGAGTTCTTTTCGACGGATAGGTTGTGAATTGCTTTCAAATTAGTATCTTTGCAGTGCACGAACAACCGTCCTCGG
>SAMEA104315437__coassemble_240_pt1 | contig 41647 bp, 37 predicted proteins | sample SAMEA104315437__metabat2_low_PE_039 | metagenome-assembled genome bin SAMEA104315437 (sample SAMEA104315437) | gut metagenome | biome: Monkey gut; feature: monkey-associated habitat; material: faeces | place: China | collected 2013 | reverse complement strand
CACGAACGAAAACGCCCGTGAGAAGAAGGAAGGAAAGCAGAAGTTTTTTCATATTTCTGTTTTTGCAAAATGTCATCAAGTCCAATGATAACGCCTGAAAGACAAATTTGGTTTACATGGCAGTTGAAAAATCGTATATCCGATCGAGGCGTGTAAGAATTCTTGAATATTCCGCATTTTGCTTTGTTCGTCAAGTCGATATGGTATAAACTGTCCGATGACGACGTACAAGGTTAAATACAAAAATGAAACGTGATTTTCCAAACGCCGTTACACGAAATTAAAACGCCGAAAGAAAAAATTATTCCGCCGTTTCGTCGAGCGTAAAGCGGCGTTTTATGATGACCGAAGCGGTGTCTTGTTATCGGCGTGATTGGGTTGCGTCGGGTTAAAAAAGTGAGGACGACCTTCCGACAGTCGGAAAATCGTCCTCTTTCACTTGTTGTGAAATCCGCTTATTTTACAATGGTTTTTAATTTCTCCGTAAGGATTGGAACGATTTGGTTCGCATCGCCCACAATGCCCAAATCCGCAACCGACATTATCGGAGCGAATTTGTCTTTGTTTATTGCGATTATCAATTCGCTCTCTTCCATACCGGCAAGGTGTTGTATGGCTCCGGAAATACCGCATGCCAAGTAAAGTTCCGGTCTTACGGTCTTACCCGTTTGACCTACCTGCCTTTCGTGTCCGACAACGCCTGCATCTACACAGGCTCTCGATGCTGCAACCTCGCCTTTGAGAACCTTTGCAAGGTTTTCCAACTTTTGGAAGTTCTCCTTAGAACCGCAACCTCTGCCTCCGGATACCAATATCTTCGCCTCTGAAATGTCCACCATGCTGTCCGTCTTCTTCACTGTCTCGATAACCTTGACACGGAATTTGCTTCTGTCGAAGTCGATTTTGTAATCTATTATCTCACCTTTGCGAGAAGCATCGGCAGGCATTGCTTTCATCACGCCGGGACGCACCGTACTCATTTGCGGACGGTGATCGGGACAAACGATGGTAGCCATAAGGTTACCGCCGAAAGCAGGACGGGTTGACCAAAGTTCTTTTTCCTCGGATATTTCCAATTTCGTACAATCCGCAGTCAGACCTGTAGTGATTCTTGCAGACAAACGAGGACCCAAGTCCCTGCCTATGGTTGTCGCACCTATCAAAACAATCGACGGTTTTTGCTCGCAGACGATTTGATAAACAGCCTGAGCGTATGGTTCGGTGGTATAGTCCTTCAAACTTTCATCATCTACGACCAATACCTTGTCTGCACCGTGGGCAATCAAATCCTGTGCAAGACCTTTCACGTTATGACCCAACAACATTGCATAAACCTCTTGGCTCAAGTCCTTCGCCAAATCGTGGGCTTTGCCCAAGAGTTCCAATGCTACGTTCTGCAATTTGCCTTCCCTTTGTTCGCAGAAGACAAAGACGTTTTTATATTGTGATTTATCCATTTCTTTCTTGGTTTTTAGATGATGAATTTTTCTTTCAATTTCTCGATGATTGCATCGGCCGCTTCCTCGGCAGACAAACCGTCCTTTACAACTCCGGCAGTCTTCATTTCCTTTGCACCTGCCTTCTTCACCTTTGTAGGAGAACCCTTCAAACCGAGTTTCTCTTCTGCAACATCGATTTTATCGGTATCCCAAATCTCCACTTCTTTGTTCCAAGCCTCCATGATGCCGCTTACGCTCATGTAACGAGGCTTCACGGCAGACGCCAAGCATGTAAGAAGACAAGGGGTGTCCACTTCGACGATTTGATAACCGTCCTCCAATTGTTTCTTTATGCGGAGCGTTTTCTTTCCGTCGAACTTCAAGTCCTCCAAGTAGCTTACCTGAGGAATACCCAAGTGTTCTGCAATTTGCGGACCCACTTGGGCGGTGTCGCCATCTATTGCCTGACGACCGGCAAGCACCAAATCGAAATCCAATACCTTCAAAGCTCCTGCCAAAGCGTTGGAGGTTGCAAGCGTATCGGCACCTGCAAACTTGCGACTGGTCAAAAGAATGGCTCTGTCGGCACCCATCGCAAAGGCTTCCCTCAAAACGGCATCCGCTTGCGGAGGTCCCATGGTTATGACCGTAACCTCTGCACCGTATTCGTCCTTCAATTGAAGTGCATACTCCAAACCGCCTTTGTCATCGGGGTTCATTATGGAAGGAATGCCGTCTCTGATTAGGGTTCCCGTCTTCGGATCGAGTTTTACCTCGGTTGTATCGGGAACCTGCTTGATACAAACTACTATTTTCATTTCTTATTTCTGATGTTTTATTACCTTATTATATCGTCTCCCTCTTTCCGTTTGCGAAAACCTCCTTTCGCTTTCATCGCCGGAGGAAAGAGACCTTTATTCTTTACTTCAACAAAGACGCTCCTATGACCATACGTTGAACCTCGCTTGTTCCCTCGTATATCTCGGTGATTTTGGCATCTCTCATCATTCTTTCCACAGGGTATTCCCTTGTATAACCGTAACCGCCGTGCAACTGAACCGCCTTGGTGGTTACTTCCATGGCTGTTTGTGCGGCAAACAACTTCGCCATTGCTGCATCTTTGGAATAAGGAAGTCCTTTATCTTTTCTGTAAGCGGCACTGCGAACAAGAAAACGGGCTGCGTTCACATTCGTTTCCATTTCCGCCAACTGGAATTGGGTGTTTTGGAATTGTGCGATGGAACGTCCGAACTGCTTTCTCTCCTTTGTGTATTTCACAGTCTCGTCCATGGCACCTTGAGCTATGCCGAGAGCCTGAGAAGCTATACCTATACGACCGCCGTCCAATGTTTTCATGGCAATAACAAAGCCTTTGCCCACCTTGCCCAAAAGATTTTCCTTAGGTATGCGGCAATTCTCGAATATCAATTCGCAGGTTGCAGAACCACGGATACCGAGTTTTTTCTCTTTCTTGCCGATGGTGAAGCCCGGAGTGCCTTTTTCGACTATGAACGCAGTGATACCCTTATTGCCGAGGCTCTTATCCGTCATTGCAAAGATGACGTACACATGAGCATAGCCCGCATTGGTGATGAAAATCTTGCTTCCGTTCAATATGTAGCTGTCTCCGTCCTCTACGGCAGTGGTTTGTTGCATTGCAGCATCGGTACCGGCATTAGGCTCGGTCAAACCGAATGCACCAATCCATTCTCCGCTTGCCAACTTGGGAATATATTTCTGTTTTTGCTCCTCCGTACCGTTCTCCATTATGGGAGCAATACACAAAGAAGTATGAGCGGAAACGACAACACCCGTTGTGGCACACACTCTCGACAATTCCTCAACCGCCATCGTGTACATCTGATTTGTACCTCCTTGTCCGCCATACTCTTTCGGAACAGGAATGCCCATCAAACCTATCTTCCTCATCTTTTCCACCGTCTCCATCGGAAAACGCTCCTCTTCATCAATTTCCGCCGCCAAAGGCTTCACTTCGTTCTGTGCAAACTCCCTTATCATCTGCAAGAACAACTCTTCTTGTTTTGTTAGACTGAAATCCATATCTTGTCAATGTTTATTTTTTGCTCTCTTGTCAAATTCTAAACTGCAAATGTACGAAAAAAACACGATTTGCAGATGAACAAAAACGAAAACCGAATGTTTCACTCCTTTTTGGAGGCATTACCTGCAAGGAAGGGTAGGGGTAAAGCGGGGAAAAAACAACCTTTTCGCAACTTTGCTTTGCATAAACCCCATATTGCAAAATTCAAACGCCGTTGTAGAAGAAACGAAACGCCGAAAGAATTTTTTCTTTCGGCGTTCCATCAAATTCTTTCGGCGTTTCAATGCCGGTGAGAAGGTGTTGCGATTCGTGTCAATATCCTTTCCGGCTATCCGACCTCTCTGAAATGCGGGTTCAAAGCCCGAAGCTCATCAGTGTTTCTTGCAGAAATTCTTAGGAGACAGGCTCAAACCCAAGCCGATATAGTTTCCGCTCATATAAGTGACACCCTCGACATCACCCGCAGGAGTTTTGAATTCGAAAGTTCCTGTATTGATGAACGGAATGCCTATATTGGCGGTTATGTTCAAGCCGAGGATAAAGGCCTTGAAGTTATATGACGTACCGACCGAGAATAACAAACTTGGCAAAAGGGTGTAATCCGCTCTTTTGTTTTGAAGAGAATATATTGTTCCCTCAGAAGCCGATACGGAATAATCCCTTTCACCGTTATAATACGACATTTTCAAACCTGCTCTCAAACTGAACATATTCCTTTGCGAGAACAGCGTATTGCGATATTGCACCGAAGCAATGAAAAACGGGCTTACAGTGCGGTTGACGTGGTGTATGCCGATATTATCGAAAGTAAAATGCAAGTCGGTCTTATTATCCAATCCCGCTCCCAAGATATACGACAACTTATCGGCTCGCAGGAAGTTATATTCCAAAGACACGCTATACGAAAACGTGTTCTTCATTTCCGGCAAACCTGAAATCAAGCTGTAATCGTCAGTGGAAATACTTCCGACGTGAGCTTTTTCATACATAACTCCCTCGATGTTCAATCCCCAAGGCGAGATGTCGAGCATTTCGGGGAAATACACTTCTTTCTGTTGAGCCGTAAGACTTGAAAAAGCAAGGGCAAAAACAGCGAACCATACAATCTTTTTGTTCTTCATGGTAATTGTTTTAATTGTTCTTTAACAGGATTAAAACGATTGTATAAAGAAATTATTTCAATGCGAGATGATTAAAAGCAGATACCATATCGATAGAGGCAAATAAAGGTCGAACCGGTTAAATACACTTTACATTTCGGCAAATTGCAATCTTACAACATTGTGTCGGCAGATTGCAAAATTCAAACATCGTTCGGAGGACTGATGGTAGCAGAAAACATAAAAAGAACAAGCGATGCAAGGTAGGACATTGTATCTTCCATGCATCGCTTGAATGATTAGAGTATATATTATTTCAATCGGGATTTGTTCATCGAATATTCAAAGCCTTTTATCTTCAATAGATACGAGTTTGCATGTTCTTCAAGGATAGCATTGCCACCATCAGCCAACATGAACATCGTTCCTTTATCCGTAATTCGGGTTTCGGTGTATTTATGTGATTGTTCGCCGGAAGGGTTTGAGATAACGATTGCATTTTCGGTTATTTCCACCGTGCAGTCAGCCACCTCACCTTTTGAAATGCGTTCTGCTGTCTCTTTGAAATCGGAAGGCAATTCACCTATTCTCTTGAATTCGCAATTCATTTCGATAATCGGTGTCAGGGAAGCCGAACCTTGAATGTCTTCTGCCTTTAACGGAGCAACGTTCTCCCTCTCTTCGGCAGGCTTGGTGTTGTCGCCTAATCTCACAGGCTCTTTTCCCAAGTCCAACACTGCCAAACCTTCGTTGAAACTTTGTGCGAAACTTTTCAGACAGTCGTTGTCCGAAACGGTGCTTATCTTCGATACTTCCGCTCTGTACTTGCCAAGCGGCAGACCGTCATTGTCGTTTGCTGCATTGATCCCTGTGGCAAACAAACTAAGGCATAATGTCAATGTAATACTTTTCATATCGGTTACTTTTTGATTTCATCTTTAAATAAGTCGAGTATTTCATCTTTTAATACTTGATATTCTTTATCATTTTGTATGATAAAAAGTTCTACATCTTCATTTGACTTGCCTTGTATCATAAATCCAAAAGTTCCATCTACACCATCAATCATTCCATAAAACTTCAAATCTACTAATTTGCCATCTTCAAAAGTCGCTTCAAAAATTCCTACCGCACGATGTTCACTTTTGTCATGATAGATAATGTATCCATCAAAAAACCTTTGTACAACAACTTTCTCTTTTAAAGTTACATTTTCTATTTTTCCATCTTTTCTACTTTCTTCTGAAGAATAGATACCATCAATGTCTTCATTGCAAGAAGACAGCGTTACTGTTGCTACAACGGTTAACGCTAAAAAAAATTTTCTTTTCATGAATCTTGTGTTTTTTAATACTCGGCAAATATACGACAAAAATCTGTTCCGACCAAATTTATTCGGAATAAATTTCAGTGATTAAACGATTAAATGAAACGCCGAAAGAATTTTTTCTTTCGGCGTTTCATCGAATTCTTTCGGCGTTTTGATTTTCCGGAACGGCGTTTCCGTTTGGGTTATTCTTCGCCCAAGGGGATTATGTCGAAGTTATCGAAGGCTTGATTGTCGTAGAGAAGTGTGTTGTTGCGGTCTATGGAGTAATAGTAGGGCGGATTGCCTTCGGTTTTCAACCATACGTATTTGTTCATAAGGAAGTTGAAGAGGTATCTGCCGCATATTTCTGCGTTGGAACGGGCTAAGAGGTAGGCATCGTTGGGGGTGATTTTGGTTATTTGGTAGTTGGCATAGTACTGTCCGTTGTCTCGTTCTATGTATCCGAAGAGGTCGTCCGTGGTTTCGTTATCGGCAAAGAACATTTGGCGGCTCGTGCTGTCTGCTTGGTCGAAAAGAAGCCATGTGTTCCAGCGTAATCCGTTGAGGAGTTTGTTATAGACGATGTGTTGCCCGTATCGGTCGCTTGTAAGGCTGTCGTTGCTCATGTATTCCTCCAATTCCAATTGTGCTATGCTCAAAGTATGTTCGCCTGTTCCGAGTCGGGAGGGAAATTCGTTCGGATTGCATTCCACGACCTTGAATCCGAGTGCGGCGAGTGTGAAAAGAAATTCCGCCTTGAACTCGGAGAGGAGTATGTTGTCGTGAACCTTGTCGAGAACAAGAGTGTATTTGGCTCGGAGTTGTGCCTGCGTTGTGCTGTCAAGCTCATCGAAGCCGGGCATAGAGTTTATGGTTGTGTTCGTGTGCATAATCCTGTCGGCGAAACCGACATAGATTGTTTCGCTTGTGGCGGTGTCGCTTTGCAGTGCAACGAATTCTTTGGCGAAATCCTGTGCCTTTGTGCTAAACTGCCCGAGGAGCAGTACGCAAAGGCTTGCGAGGTAAAGCAATTCTTTTTTCATGGTTTTCGTTTTTTAGAATAAGGAACCTTGAACGCCGTCTTGTCCTGCGAGGTCGCTTGTGTAGTCGTCCTCTTGTACAGGAAGGTCTTCGTCCTCCGGCTCTTCGGTTTCGTAAGGCAGAGGTTCGAGCCATTTGATGGCGGCATTGCCGTCTTTGGATATGCGTTTGCCTTTTGCTTTCCACTTGTAGAGGTCGCAGAGTCCGGCAACTTCATATTCCTCTCCCTCTATCTCGACTTTCGGAAGCCAATCGGTGGAGAGGGTTCGCAGAACGGCTCCTTGTTGTTCCTCGAATATGTTGATTTTCTTTATGCTTGGTTCTATGAGAAAACGTTTCAGGTATAATGCTTGGCTGTTTTTGTCGATGTAGAAGACCGAAAGGGGTTTCTCCGGTATGAATTTCTCTATGCGGATAAGGTCGTCATCGAAGTGGTTCGCCAAGTCGTAATTGGTAATTCGGTAATGTCCCGAGGCGTAAAGGCTCAGTATTTTGTCATCTGAGGAGAATTTACCCAAGAAAATGCCTCTTTCGTCCCGATTTAATCTCTTTACGGCTTCATCGAACCAAATGCCGATGGCTCCGAGTGTGGAAACGCCTTCGGTTTTGCGGTTGACGCTTACGACTACTCGCGTTGTGAGTGTGTTGCCTTTGGCGTTACGGGATTTGATGGCAAGGTCGGCAAAGTCGTACTCCATTCTGTTGCGTTTCATTCGGGGAGCCGGCTTCATGATTACGTTGACCACTTCTGCCTCTCCGTTATGGTTTACGCTCAAATAGACAAGTCGCGAACCTTTTGTGCCTTGCGTTATGTCGTATTCCTTGCCTCGAATGATGTTTGTGATGTTAAAACGTTTTACATAGCACTTTCCGAAGGCTCCGTCTTGGTAAATGGCGTTGTAAATCGTCCTGCTGTCGTTGCGATGATATACTCCGACATACATAATCTTCTGTCCGAAGTATTCTTTCTCCGAAACCTTCTTCACGAAGAAGACACCGTCTTTGCGTATCACTATGACGTCGTCCAAAGAGGAGCAATCGGAGATGTATTCGCCGTCTTTGAGTTTGTATCCCACGAAACCGTCGGCATAATTGCAGTAAAGTTTCTCGTTGGCTATGGCAACGGAGGCTTCTTCTATGGTATCGAAACTGCGGATTTCGGTTTTCCTTTCGCGATTCTTGCCGAACTTGGTTTTAATCCGCTCGAAGTATGCAATGGCGTAGTCGGTCAGGTTGTCCAAATCATGTTGCACGGCGGCGATGTCGTCTTTTATTGCAATCAAAGTGTCATCTGCCCTGTTGCTGTTGTATTTGGATATGCGGTCTATGGGTATCTTTCTCAGACGATGCACATCGTCTATGGTAACTTCGCGTATGAGATTTTTGACAAAGGGTTTCAATCCCTCGAAGATGGTGTTGTCTATCTGTTCATCGGTGGTACATTTTTCCATTCTCTTGTAAACACCCTCTTGTATGAAGATTTTCTCCAAGGAAATCCAGTTCCATTTCTCGTTAAGTTCGTTCAGAGCTATTTCAAGCTCTTTTTTGAGCAGTGCAACGGTGTTTCGAGTGGATACTCGCAGGATTTCGCTCACGGAAGCGAAGCGTGGTTTCTCGTTATCTATGACACAGGAGTTGGGAGACAGGTTAATCTCGCAGTCGGTGAAAGCATAAAGAGCGTCGATTGTCTGATCGGCGGAAGTGTCGTTGGGTATGGAGATGTTGATTTCGACATCGGCAGCCGTGTTGTTGTCTATCTTTTTAATCTTCAACTGTCCTTTGTCGCAGGCTTTAACGATGGATTCTATGAGACTGTCTGCCGTCGTGCCGAAAGGAATTTCCGTTATGGAGATTGTGCGGTTGTCCACCTGCTTTATGCGGGCTCTTACCCGCAAGCGGCCTCCACGCAAACCATCGTTGTATTTGGACACCTCCATAAGGCCTCCGGTGGGAAAATCGGGGTAGATGCAAAAATCTTCTCCCTTTAATATCGATATGGAAGCGTCTATAAGTTCATTGAAATTGTGAGGCAATATTTCGCAAGCCAATCCCACTGCAATGCCTTTGGCTCCCTGTGCGAGCAAAAGCGGAAACTTTACCGGCAATGTGTCAGGCTCCATATTCCTTCCGTCATACGAGGGGTGGAATGTGGTGGTTTTTGGATTGAATACCACTTCGAGAGCAAATTCCGAAAGACGTGCCTCGATGTAACGGGGAGCTGCCGCACCGTCTCCCGTCAAGATGTTTCCCCAGTTACCCTGACAATCAATCAAGAGGTCTTTCTGTCCCATCGTTACCAAAGCTCCGGCAATGGAAGCGTCTCCATGCGGGTGGTATTTCATGGTATTGCCGACTATGTTGGCGACTTTGTTGTACCGTCCGTCTTCAAGCTCTCTCATGGAGTGCAGTATACGACGCTGAACCGGCTTCAAACCGTCGTTGATGTGCGGAACGGCTCGTTCGAGTATGACATAAGAGGCGTAATCGAGGAACCAGTCGCGAAACATTCCCCTTATGGAAGTCGTTTTGTGGGAATTGGTCTCGTTATTTGCGTTTATATTGTCTTCCATTCTCTGTTTCAATGATTAGAACTCCACCTTGGGAGCATTCTCAGCCCCTTGTTGTGCTTGGAAGTAAGCCTTTTTGTAAAATCCGAAGCAGGAAGCTATGATGTTTTTCGGGAAACGTCTTATGCTTGTGTTGTATTCGTTCACCACATCGGAGTAACGTTGTCTTTCCACGGCAATCCTGTTCTCAGTTCCTTCCAACTGCGATTGCAATTCCAAGAAATTCTGATTCGCTTTCAAGTCGGGATAGCGTTCAACGACCACATTGATACTTCTGAGAGCCGATGTCAATTCCGCTTGCGACTGTTGAAATTGATCCAACTGCTCTTGTGTCATCTTGCTCGGGTCGACCTTCACTTGAGAAGCGTTGTTCCTTGCCTCTATTACTTTGAGTAATGTTCCCTCTTCGTGCTTTGCGTAGCCTTTTACGACGCTTATGAGGTTTGGTATCAAATCCAAACGTCTCTGATACTGGCTTTCGACCTTAGACCATTGCTTCATGCAAGCTTCATCTTTGCTCACAAGAGAATTATACGTGCTTAAACATGCCACAAACACCACTGCGAGAATGGCAACTACAATAATGATTTGTTTGTTCTTTTTTGTCATCTGTTCGTATTTTATTTTAGTGATTTATTCTTTGGTAAGAGCGTCAGAATTTGCCGCCTCCTCCGCCTCCTCCGGAGAATCCGCCACCCCAGCCACCTCCACCGGAGAATCCTCCGCCGTTGCCTCCTCCGCCAAATCCTCCCGTAACAACCACAGGCGGCTTCTTGGGAATTACGCTCGTCTTTTCGCCGCTGTGTCCGCAATTCTCACATCTGTAAACCGTCTTCATCAAACCATCGCTCAAAGCCGTGGCAGGTCTGATGACAGTATCGTATTTCTTCATATAAGTCTTGGCTCCGCAAGAGGGGCAAGTCTCGTATTTGGACAAAGCCTTGTCATACGGAAACACCATTGTATTGTGGCATTTGTCGCAAAGCCATACATCGTAATCCACACTTCCCACTTTCTCTTCCAATTGCTTCACCGTGTCAAGGTATTCGTCCTCTTCGTCCTCCAATAAGAGTTTCATCGTATTGCCGCAATCGCACTTTATCTTGGCTTTCCGTATTTCCGGGCTTTTTATTCGATAAACCCAAATAGCGAGAAGCAACATGGCAGGCATGAAGACAATTCCCAATATCAGCCAAAGCGTGGAGCTTTTCTTCAAAACGTCGATACGTTCCATCTTGTGGCGTGCATCGACCTTTGAAACCTTGGCGTTTATAGCAAAGATGGCAATCAGAAAATAGACTATACATAATAATATATAGGTTTGCACGTACGGCATGAGGTCAACAGGCTCCTTTTGTGCAAATCCGTTATCCTCGTATTCGGCATACAGTTTATCGCAAACCGCATCCACTCCTGCCGACAAGCCTTTGTCCCATTCTCCTTTCTTGAAATAAGGAGCCATGTCCCTGTTGAAAATTCTCGTGGTGGCGGCATCGGGCAATGCTCCTTCCAATCCGTAACCGGTTCTAAGAAAAACATCTCTCGATTCGATACATAAAACTATTATCAAACCGTTATCCTTTCCCTTTCCGCCCGGTTTCCAAAGGTCGAAGAGTTCCATGGACAAATCTCTTGCCGAAGTGGTTTCATCACCCTTTATTGCAACCACTGCAACCTGAGCCGTGGTTTTTCGGAAAAGGGCTTCCAATTTCTCGTTTATCTTTTCGACAGCCTCTTTGGTCAATATACCGTCCGGATTCGATACATAACAGGTCGCACAAACCTTTTTCGGGTCTTGAATATCCTTTGCCGATATGCCCTGTGCAAGGATACCATCGGTAAAAAAGGTAAAGAACAAAACCGACAGCAATATCGATGTATAGCGAAAAGTCTTTCTCATTCTTATTTCGTGAATTTCAATTCGACAAACAAAGGTACGATTTTTTCCGAAAAGGCAAGAGCCGAACGAGAAAAAAAGCCCGAAACGGCTTACTTTCAAGGAAATTTATTAGTTTTGCACACAGAAACAGTAATTCCAACAAGCAAGAACATAAATATGGAAAGAGTAAAATGTATCATCATAGGCTCCGGGCCGGCAGGTTACACGGCTGCAATTTATGCCTCACGGGCGGGGCTTAATCCCATAGTATTCGAGGGAATGCAGGCAGGCGGACAATTAACGATGACAACGGAAATAGAGAACTTCCCCGGCTATCCCGAGGGTGTGCAGGGTAGCGAAATGATGGAGCAATTCAAGGCACAAGCCATGCGGTTTGGCACACGGGTGCGTCCGGAGAGTGTAACGAAAGTGGATTTTTCCAAACGTCCTTTTGTTTTGACGACGGACGGAGGGGAAACCATTGAAGCGGAAAGCCTCATCATCGCAACGGGAGCAAGTGCCGGTTGGTTGGGATTGGAAAGCGAAAGCAAATTCATGGGACAAGGAGTGTCGGCTTGTGCAACCTGCGACGGCTTCTTTTATAGAAATCAAACCGTTGCCGTTGTCGGCGGAGGCGATACGGCTTGCGAGGAAGCCTCCTACCTTTCCACTATATGCAAAAAGGTATATCTCGTTGTCAGACGTAATGTCCTCAGAGCTTCGAAGGCTATGCAGGAAAGAGTGTCGAAGAACGAGAAAATCGAAATCAAATGGAACAGCAAGCCGAATGAGATATTGGGCGATGCAAGTGGTGTGACGGGTTTGCGTTTGGAAGATTCCGTCAGCGGAGAAAAGCATGACATTGAGTTGACAGGCGTTTTCGTCGCCATAGGACACAAGCCCAATACGGATTTGGTTAAAGGCGTCATCGAGCTTGACGCTCACGGATACATAAAAACGGAAGGCAAAACCTCCAAAACCAATATCCCGGGAGTGTTTGCCGCAGGCGATGTGATGGATCCTGTTTACAGACAGGCAATAGTTGCAGCCGGCAGCGGCTGTCGTGCAGTCATGGATTGCGAACGCTTCTTGAACGAAAATCAGATAGCGAAATAATACATTGAAAGCAATATTTACATTCTTCTTTTTTGCGTTTGCCTGCCGTATGCTTTGTTTCGGGCAGGCAAATGCTTTGTCAGACAAGAAAGACAGCATAACAGATAAAACCGAAGCCTTTCATCTCACCCCGGAAAGGGGAATAGAGAGAATTGAAGGGGTGTTCGATAACGACCTTACGAACGTTCACTGTCCGGATAAGGCATATAGAACCCTCGGCGGTTTCTTTCAGCAACTCTCCACAGCCGGAAGCAGCGGACAAAACCTCTTGTTCGGCAGCGGAAGGCAGAATACCCACACTTATCTGCCCGATTTGTTCGAACCATATACTTATTCGTTCGAGGACATCGCCTATTATCAGGTGAGCAAAGCCCGAAGCAATTTACGCTATTCCGATAACACCGACGCTTCCCGCCGTTTCAGTATTTTCCATACGCAGAACCTTGCCCGTAATTGGAACATCGGCTTGACATACGATGTGAATTATGCGGACGGAACCTTTGCTTATTCGCAGGTGATGAACCAATTCTTCAACCTGACGAGTAATTACATCAGCAATAACGGGCGTTACCATGCGGCAGCGGCTTACATCAGGAACCGAGCCTACATTCTGGAAAACGGAGGCATTCTTTCCGACTCTCTTTTCATCGACAACCTGTACTCGAAGCCCGAAACCTATCCTACGAATCTGCAAAACGCATACTCGAAGCATAAAACCTCGGATTTCTCTCTTTATCAGAGCTACAAACTTTCCTCTGACGAAGACAGCGAAAGCCGTCTTTTCAGTGCCGGAAAACTCACTCATCAAATCAAGCTGCAGAGAACTGCCCGCATATACTCCGATGAGACGCTCCTTACAGTGGATTCCATTGCCACACGTTCGCTTCAAAACATACTTTCTTGGACAAACGACAACGATTCCGCCACTCGAATGCTTCCGATACGCATAAACGTGAAGCATGAATTGCTTATGTTCACCGACAAAGCCAACTCGCCACTCTACAATATCATCACGCCGCAAGCCTTCCTCGGTTTCAGGCATGGCTGTTTGGAAATAATGTCCTCATACGGTCGCAGCATTGCAACGGAGGTCTATTCCGGAGACTATACAGCCGATATATCGGCAATCATTCGCCTTTCAGACCACATAATCAGTCTTTCCGCAGCAAGCAAACGACAGACACCGTATTATATATACTCGCACTTCGCAAGCGAGAACCTGAATTGGTATAGGAAAACAGTGAAAACAGACATCGCACAACTTAAAGCGACCTATCGATACAGGGATTTGCTGAACGTAAACCTCGATTACTTCCTCTTGGACAAGTATCCGACAATTCAAAGCAGCGACTTGTCCGTCTCATACAGCGACAAAATAAACCTTATTCGACTTCAAGCCCTTTGGAACAAGGATTGGAAACACTTCGGCATGCAAGGCAATTATGTCTTTCAGTCCACAGACGGCGAAAACCACATACACATTCCTCTCTTCATGGCAAAGCAAAGCCTTTATCTGCGGTTGAACCTGTTCAAAGGCAAATTGGAAACACTCATAGGACTTGATTTGAGATATAATACCGCATACCATGCCGACAAATACCTGCCACAAATAGGCATGTTTGCATATCAGAGCGAGGAAACAACGGGAAACTACCTCTATTGCGACTTTTTCGTGAATGCGAAAATAGACGTATGCAATCTCTTTCTCGCTTTGAGACACCCATACGCCGGAATGTTCGGCAGAAACTACATTGCCACACCCTTATACCCCCAAGAAGGTTTCGCCCTTTGCTGGGGATTGAGTTGGAACTTCATGAACTGACAAGAAACAACTCGTTTCTCTGCCTCTTTTTTGCTTCCGTTATCTCAAAACGTCGTTTTCGAGGAAGTGTTACTTATTTGTAGGAATTATATCTGTGGATTTTGTCTATCGGTTTGCGGATTTTCTTTCTGGTTGCGGCGGCGGAATATCCCACGGCTATGAGCAGGGGAACACGCTTGGCGGTCGGCACGTTCAGAATTTGCTTAACCTTTTTCTCATCGAACCAACCGATCATGCAAGTACCCAATCCCAATTCCGTTGCCTGCATGCAGAAGTTGTTTGCAGCGATACCCAAATCCAAAAGTGTGTATTCCTTATCCTTTATGACAGAACCTATGGACGAAGTGAAGTTCGCTTTCTCCAAAACCACCGCAACGATGACCGGTACTTGGTGAATGAAACGGTTCAATGCCATGTCGGCGGTTGCTTTCCGCATTTGCTGCAATACCTCTGGCTCATTCACAACCACGAAAGTCCACGGTTGGGAATTGCAAGCCGAAGGAGACAGACGTGCTGCCTCCAAACAGGCTTCCAATTTATCGTTTTCGACCGTACGTTCTTCGTATTTGCGGTCGCTTTGCCTCTTTAGAAGAAGCTCTTTGTAGGTCATGACCTCGGTAATTAAGCGTTGATACTTGCAGATGAAAGAACCGCATCTGCTTTCACCTTCTTAATCAAACCCTGCAACACATTGCCCGGACCGACTTCTATGAATGCTTCCGCACCGTCGGCAATCATCGCCTTGGCAATCTGAGTCCACTTCACAGGAGAGGTCAACTGCTTTATCAAATTCTCCTTTATCTCGACAGGATTGGTCATCGGTAATGCGTTTACGTTCTGATAAACAGGACAGATAGGAGTGTGAATATCCGTTTTCTCTATTGCAGCTGCCAATTCCACTCTTGCAGGTTCCATAAGCGGGGAATGGAATGCTCCGCCGACTTTCAACGGCAATGCTCTCTTCGCTCCGGCGGCTTTCAACTGCTCGCAGGCTTTGTTAATTCCCTCCATGCTGCCCGAAATCACCAACTGACCGGGACAATTATAGTTGGCCGGCACAACCACTTCGGCGATTGAAGCACACACTTCCTCGATTTTCTCGTCAGGCAATCCTATTATGGCAGCCATTGTTCCCGGAACGGCTTCGCAAGCCTTCTGCATGGCGCCCGCACGAGCGGCAACCAATTTCAAGCCGTCCTCGAAACTCATGGCACCTGCGGCAACCAATGCCGAAAATTCACCCAAAGAGTGTCCTGCAACCATATCCGGTTTGAACTCTTCACCCAATGCCTTTGCGAGGATTACCGAATGCAGGAATATAGCGGGTTGTGTTACATTGGTTTGCCTTAATTGTTCATCCGTTCCTGCGAACATTATATCCGTTATGCGGAAACCGAGTATCTCATCAGCCTTTTCAAACATCGCTTTGCAGCTTTCGTTTGAATCATACAGTTCTTTGCCCATTCCGACAAACTGCGCTCCCTGTCCGGGAAATACGTATGCTTTCTTCATTTCGTTAATTGTTATTGTAAAACAGTCTGCAAAAGTACGAAATAATAGCGACACCTCACTCAAACGCCGTTTCGGAAAAATGAAACGGCGGAATAATTTTTTCTTTCGGCGTTTTAATCTTCATGAAACGGCGTTTGGCGAAAAGCAAAGAGGGCTTGCATTTTTCGCATGCAAACCCTACGAGTATTTTATGCCGTTCGGGCGTTCAGAAATTGCAACGCATTCCGATGGAAGTGGAAATCATTGTTACAGGGTCTTTGTCGATGCCATTGTATCCGTATGTCAAGAGAGTCAATTCTTCGTTAAGTTCTCTATCCGGTGCAGATGTACCCATGATTGCACCTTTTGCAAAAACGGATAAGTATTTGTTCAATTTGTAATCCGCCGTTATGGAAAATCCTCCGCCGAAACCGTATGATGTATTCTTGTAATCCATGGTTTCAATCATACTGTTGGAAGTATTTATGCGGTTATAGGTGAATTTATTCGAGAAAGCAACCAAGCCGATGCTCACGGCAGGTCTTATGCTCAAAGAACCGATTTTATATATCGTTCCTATTTCAATATTGGTGTACATAAGATTGGTGTTTTCCTTTATACCAATGATAGAAATGGGCATTGTGGACGAACCGGGTACGGCAGGGTACAATGTGCTTCCCGTTGTAAGCAGGTCGAGCTTCACAAAGAAAGCGTCGTTAAAGGTTAAGCCTATGCCGAAATCAACGTTCATTGCACTTCTCGCCGATTGTTCGTTTGGCAAATTGGCAGGGAATGAGCCGAAATTATTAAACACTTCCGTGGAACCGAAACCGACTTCAAAGAACAGGTTGGTTTTCTTTCCTTGTGCAAATACGCCTGTGGCGAACAGCATGCACATTGCTATCAAAAGCGATTTTCTCATTTTGGATTTTTGTTTTTGTTGTTTATTGTTGCTATTTGCTTTTCAGAGAAAACGCTTTCAGCCTTTTGATATTGTAGTCTGTTAAAAAAAAAGTGCGTTTTGAAAAATTTCAAATCCCGTATCAGCCCTCCGAATATCTTATCCAATCATCATCGACAGCCAGAAGACGGCAGAGGTTCAGTGCTTCCGTAGGAACTTGTCGGTTATCGGATTCGATGCGGCTGTAATCTATATGGTCGCTTATGCGGTCTATGTCTATCGGCGGGGTAAGGTCTTGGTGCATGAAGCCTTTGACACGCATGCTTCGGCACGGTGCCTGAATATTCGAGTAATGGGTGGTAACGACAGCAAGGCTCGATTGTTCGGAACAAACTTTGATGAAACCCTCCACAAGTTTCTTTCCTTCGATGGGGTTGGTGGTTCTTGCCAATTCATCGACCAAAACAAGGTGTCTGCCACCTTGTCGCATCGTTTTGATGATATTGTCCAATGTTTTGATTTCCCATGCGAATGAAGACAAGCCCTGTTCCTCGTTCTGCCCGTCTCCTATGCTGCATTGCACGCTTTCGACCAAGCAAACCTCACCGCTTTCGCAAGCAAGGAAGAAACCGTATTGCAATAACAGCTGATTGAGAGCGAGGGTCTTCAATATCATCGTTTTGCCTGCCATGTTCGCTCCGGTAATCAACAGCACCTTTTCATCGACCTGCACATCTATATCCTGATAACGCCTGCCAGATTTTGTCATAAGGCGTTTCACAACGGGGTGAAACATGTTTCGGTATTTGATTTCAGCAGTTTCGTTAATTGAAACCTTGTTCAAGTGCAACTCTTCCGCCAAAACGGCTTTTGCAAAAGCCACATCCGTTTGAGCAATACTTTCCATGGCTTGTTTGATTTTCGGTATAAGCGGACGGATACGGCTGCATAGTTCCGCTCTTACCTTGTCTTCCAAATCCGAACACTCGCAATAGAGTTTGCGGCTTGCCTCTTGGTCGTCCCTTTCCTTGGCTTTCTCCCATTCTTTCCGCTTTTCCTCCAATTCTTTCGAGTAAGCGGAATAAATGTAAAAGCGTGGCAGTTCCAGCTTTTCGGGATCCAATATATTTATAACCTCCTGCAAATTCGGCAAAGGCATGAGCGAAGAAACGAACAACTTGCCGACTTTCTTGACATTTATGCAGAATACTTTCAATTCGAACAAGCCTACATCGTCTGCCGTTTCCCCTTGTTCGATAAGGCTGATTGTACCGCTTATATCGCATATCTCGCCCATCAGGCAAAGGAAATGATGTAAGGATTGCTCGTTTTGAGCCTTTCTGAAAGCCATACACTCCTCCGTTTGCTCCCATTGGCGTTTTATCCATGCGGAAGAATGCGAGAATACGGTATCCGTAAGCAACTTCCTGCCCATGGAAGTTTGCAATTCCATTTGCGAATAAATCGTTTTCAAGGAAGGATACTCGGCAACGGCTTGTTGAAATCTCATATCTTTATAAGGTTTTTATGTTGTAAATATCCGCCGGAATGGCTTGGCGTAATGCGTCGAGCATTCGTTCGTTATCGAAATTGTAACCCGTAGGCGATATAGGGTTTGCCGTGATGGCTATAAGGTTTGCGGGATAGAGTACGCTCAATCTGCCTCCTCTGCGAAGGAATTGCCGTATGCTTTCCGGCGAAGCGAAGTTCTTGGTGAAGTCTTTGATGATTATCTCCGTTTTGTCCTGCTCTTTCTGCGAGCAAACGAAACGCATGAACTTCTCGTTCAGCACTCCGGAGATGTAAATCGTCCTTCCGTGGGAGAATATCACTTCCTTGTACCTTTCAATCATCAAGAGAGAGGGTATTTCCAGCGGAACGATTTCTCCGTCCGCCACGGCATAAACGCCGCTGTCCTTTTGCTTCAACTCTTCCGCTTCTCTGCCCGGATATTTCGGCAATCGGATAAGTTCGTACGTGAAACGGGTCTTATCGACCATCGTTTGCAGAGAGGCACTCACCGCCGCACCGGTTGAAAGCACCATTGCATCCGTTATACAGGGCGAACCGAAGCTCATTCTCGACAAAGCACCGTCGATCAAACAAAGATTTACCTTTTTCGACAGTCTGTCTATGAAATTCTTCAGCTGCTTCGTGTCGCTCGGACCTGCCAGAAGCACCTTCCCATCGCTTATTGCTTCCGCCGTTATAAGCCTTCCCAAGGCTGTTGTGCGGAAATCGACATCTTCAATGCAGCTTACGATTTCCCTTTGCAGGTAAAGAGCCTGTGCGGTTACGAATTTCGTACCTTTATATATATGTATCTCCGGTTTGGAAGTGTGAGTTACCTGATCGATTTGCTCACCGTCTATGCCGATAGAACTGATGGCAATCTTTGTATCAGAAAAAGAGCGGAGACGACCCAACACATAGTTCAGCGTCTGGGTCTTCCCCGCATTTTTTTCCATACCGACGAAAGAAACACTCTTGTATCCGAGTAACTTTTCTACAAAAGGCATTTCGTCTGTCGCTTGAAAACTAATGTTTCTTGTTTCTTTCGTGACGTGCAAGGTGGGCAGGCTCCATGGAAAGCTGGTCTCCGCGAAGCAACTTGGCAACACCGTCGTTCACAATCTCCGTTCCTTTCAAGAAATCCACATCGCATTCTCCCGGAACATAGTTTTCAGGTTCTGTATATGTCGTTATAACTCCCTCGAAGTTTCTTAGAACGACTCTGTTAGGTGATTGGGAGATTACGTATTGAGGCATAACCGGAGTCTTTCCGCCACCGCCCGGAGCATCCACGACGAAAGTCGGAACGGCATAGCCGGATGTATGTCCCCTTAGGTTTTCCATTATCTCCAATCCCTTGGAAACAGGAGTACGGAAGTGTTCCAATCCCATCGAAAGGTCGCATTGATAGATGTAATAAGGTCTTACTCTCATCTTGACAAGCTCGTGAACCAATTTTTTGAACACTCTGACATCATCGTTAACGCCTCTCAACAATACGGATTGGTTACCCAAAGGAATACCGGCGTTTGCCAAACGCTCGCAAGCCGCTTTCGCATCGGCTGTACATTCGTTAGGGTGATTGAAGTGGGTGTTCAACCAAATCGGATGGTATTTCTTCAACATGTTGACCAAGTTGTCGGTAATTCTCATCGGGCAAACAACAGGGGTTCTCGAACCTATACGGATTATTTCCACGTGAGGAATGGCTCTCAATCTCTTTATTATCGATTCCAACATGTCATCGTTCACCATGAAAGCGTCTCCGCCTGAAAGCAAAACGTCTCTTACCTGCGGAGTTTTGGCGATATATTCTATACATTTATCGATTCTGTCCTGCGTACTCTCGCAATCGTGTTGTCCTGCGAAACGACGACGTGTGCAATGACGGCAATACATCGAACACATGTCCGTTATGAGGAACAAAACTCTGTCCGGATAACGGTGAGTAAGTCCCGGAGCAGGTGAATCCTCGTCCTCGTGAAGAGGGTCCAAAAGATCTGCATCTGCCTGATGAAGTTCCGCACCCGTAGGGATAGCCTGACGACGTACGGGGTCGTTCGGATTGTTCACATCGATTAAAGACAAATAGTAAGGAGTGATAGCCATACGTAAAGTCTTCAATGCGTTTGCCACACCTTGCTCTTCTTCCGCTGTAAGAGTGATGTACTTTTTCAAATCCTCCAAAGTCTCCACTCTGTTCTTCACCTGCCACTTCCAATCGTACCATTGTTCGTCGGTAACGTTCGGAAACAACTCTTTTCTTCTGTTTACTTGCATATTTATCGTTGGTTTATATTTTTTCGTCCTGCAAAGATATGGCTTTTTCGCGACATTGCGAACGCAAAAGCGGCATGACTTGCAACAATGCGACCAAAAACCGAATTCAATACCTTACTTCATCTAACGAAAAGACTTTCTTTTCACTCTGTTTTGCCTTTCGGAAAAAGCCTTTGTACGTACCTTCTTCGACAAAACGCCGTTCCGTGAAAACGAAACGGCGGAATAATTTTTTCTTTCGGCGTTTTATTTCAGCGAAACGCCGATTCGTTTTCGTCTTCGCAAGTGCTTGAAACTCCGTCCTTGGCAAGGACGTCAGATGAGTAAGAGGAAATTTCGTACCTTTGCAAAGTCTTTTTTTCGGAGAGAAAGTTTATGAAGTGGGATTTCAAAGGGGTTTTCGAGCCTAAGTTCTTTGAATTGTTGCGTTCAAGAACCTATTCAAAGGATTTGTTTTTCAAAGATTTCACGGCGGGAATTATTGTGGGCGTCGTTGCCATTCCTCTCGCCATAGCCTTTGCCATAGCTTCGGGAGTAAGTCCGCAGCAAGGCTTGATAACAGCCATTGTGGGCGGAGCAATAATCTCCATGCTCGGAGGCTCGCATGTTCAAATCGGAGGGCCTACGGGTGCGTTCATAGTTATCATCGCCGGCATAATAAGCCAATACGGTTTCAACGGATTGATGATTGCCACCTTCATGGCAGGCGTGATACTCATACTTATGGGGCTTTTGAAAATAGGGGACATAATAAAGTTCATGCCGTATCCCATAATCGTGGGCTTTACTTCGGGCATTGCCCTCACCATATTTTCCACTCAGATGAAGGATTTCTTCGGATTGACTGCATTGGATGGGGGAACGCTTGCAGTGCCGTCGGGATTTGTGGAGAAATGGAAGTGCTACATCGAACACTTCTCCACAATCAACCCTTTTGCAACGGCAATGGCGGTCTTCACGGTGGTGATAGGATTTCTTTGGTCGAAGGTTACGAAAGTCATACCGGGCAGCCTGATTGCCATAATCGTTTGTACGATAGCCGCAATCTTGTTGAAAAATCACGGAATAGAACTTGCGACCATAGGGAGCGTCTATCCCGAATTGGCAGGTGGTGTCGCACTTCCGCAAGCCGAAGTTCCCAAGATAGACATCGACGCCGTGCGAATGCTGATTTCGCCTGCCTTCACGATAGCTGTGCTTTGTGCCATAGAAAGTCTTCTTTCCGCCATGGTGGCTGACGGAGCCACGGGAAAGAAACATAACTCCAATACCGAGTTGATAGGACAAGGCGTAGCCAATGCGGTGTTGCCATTGGTCGGAGGCATACCTGCCACCGGTGCGATAGCCAGAACGATGGCGAATATCAACAACGGCGGTCGTACTCCGGTTGCAGGAATTGTTCATGCGGTGTTCTTGTTGTTGGTTTATCTGTTTCTCATGCCGTTGGCAGCCAACATACCGTTTGCATGCTTGGCAGGAATTTTGGTAATCGTTTCTTACAATATGAGCGAATGGCGTTCCTTCAAAGCGATATTCAGAAACCCGAAAAGCGATGTGGTAGTACTTTTGATAACTTTCTTTCTCACTGTAATTTTCGACCTTACCATAGCCATAGAAGTGGGCTTACTCATTGCCTTTGTGCTTTTCATCAAGCGTGTCATGGAGACTTCCTCCATCAGAGTGATAGAAGATGAATTACAAAGAACGGAAGACCCCGAGTCGGACAGCGTTTATGAGAAGGTAAACAAGAGCGTACAGATTTATGAGATAGACGGACCGTTCTTCTTCGGCATTGCGAACAAGTTCGACGAGCTTGCAGCCAAATCGACAGTCAAAAAGCCGAAAGTAAGAATAGTTCGTATGAGAAAGGTTCCCTTTATCGATTCGACGGGATTGAAGAACCTTCGTTCCCTTTGCGACAAGAGCAGACGGGAAAAGATACAGATTATTCTCAGCGGGGTGACGGATGAGGTATATCAGGTTTTGGATAAGAGCGGATTTGCGGACGAACTCGGCAGGGAGTTCATCTTCGACCATATTTCAAAGGCTTTGAATAAGGCAAACGAGCTTACAAATCCCGAGCAAACCCTTTCACTGAATGAATAAGAGGAAAGGAAATTTGATTTTTGCCTTTATGTGCATTGCGGCGGCTGTTCTGATGTTCGTCGATTGCATTGTGGGGGCATCTTCCTTGGAGGCCGGCAAGGCTTTGCAGGCTTTCGCCGTTCGGCATTTCGTTGCCGGGAGTGAGCCTTGCAAATGAAACGGAACGCTATATCGTTCTTTCTCTGAGGCTGCCGCGTGTTCTCTTTGCAGCCGTTTCAGGTGCAGGATTGGCGGTTTGCGGCTTGGCTTTCCAATCCGTTTTCCGCAATCCTTTGTCCGACCCTTATATCTTGGGTGTCAGTTCGGGGGCTTCCCTCGGAGCGGCAACGGCAATCGTTCTCGGAGCGGAGGGTTTCGTCCTCGGAATAGGAATGAGCAGCTTTTTGGCGGCAATCATCACGGTGTTCGTCATCATCAGAATAGCTTCATACGGGAACAGGATACACACTTCGACCCTGCTTTTGGCGGGTATATCAATCAATTTCCTTATTTCATCGGTCATATCCTTGCTTGTGGTTTTGAACCGCGAGCAAATGACGAAGATAATCTTCTGGACGATGGGAAGCCTTTCCTATGTAGATATGACCGATTTGGCGATGGTGGCGATATGTGTGGCAATCGGCATATTCACCGTGCTGTTCCATGCAAGGGATTTGAATGCTTTGTTGATAGATAACCAAACGGCACAAAGCCTTGGGGTGAATGTGGAACGCACAAAACGCATCATACTTCTGGTTTGCACCCTCATGGTCAGTGCAATCGTTTCTTGCAGCGGAGTAATCGGCTTTGTGGGCTTGGTTGTGCCTCACATGGTGAGGCTCGTCATCGGAGCGGACAACCGAAGGCTCGTTCCGTTCTCCATCGTAGGGGGAATTATTTTCATGACTCTCGGAGATATTCTCTCGAAAGTAATCATTCCGCCTGCGGAAATACCTCCCGGAAGCATAACCGCCCTGATTGGGGCTCCGTTCTTCATATATCTGCTTTTCAATTCAAAGAAACAACTCAACAGATGATAGAAGTAAAAGGTTTGAACTATGCCGTGGGGGAGAGAAAGATACTTTCCGATGTGTCTTTCGGCTTGGAGAGCGGTTGCTTCTGCGGAATAATCGGCAACAACGGTTCGGGCAAGACAACCTTGTTGCGATGTCTTACGAGAAATCACGATGTCGGAAAAGGGAAGATAAGGATTGCCGGCAGGGATATTTGTTCCTATTCTTTCAAAGACCTTGCGAAACAAACCGCCTTTGTTCCCCAGCGGACGGAACTTATGTTCGATTTCTCGGCTCATCAAATCGTTCTCATGGGACGCAAACCTTACCAAAAGCCCCTTTATTCTGACAGTTCGGAAGACCTGAAAACGGTCGAGATGGCGATGAAGCAAACCGACACATGGCACCTTCGTAATGCCAATGCGAGAAACCTGAGCGGCGGAGAGTTCCAACGGATAATCATAGCGAGAGCCTTGGCTCAGCAAACGCCCGTACTGATGTTGGACGAACCTGTCAGCAATTTGGATATACACCATCAATTCGAGATAATGTCGCTTCTGCAAAGCATCAATGCACAAGGCCGCAGCATATTGATTGTTCTGCATGATTTGAACCTCGCCATGCAGTATTGCAAGCAAATCCTGCTTATTCAAAACGGCAGGGTGGGAGCATACGGCGAAACAAAAGAGATATTGACGAAGGAAAACATAGAGAGATACTTCGATGTAAGGGCGGAAATCATAGAAAAACAAGGCCATCTGCTCACTTCGCACATCGTAATGACCCGTTCCGAAAAATCATTGTAAAAACTATAACCGCTCAAACGCCGTTCTGCTTCGGTGAAACGGCGGAATAATTTTTTCTTTCGGCGTTTTATTTTTGCAAAACGCCGTTTTGCTGTATGTCTGAGGAACAATGGTTCGACGTGGCGGGATTTCAGTGTGGTTTTATGGTGTTTCGATATGTTCGATTTGGAAAAATGGGGTGGTGAAAGGGTGAAAGAAATCGATGAAATGATAAATTTCGTCGAAAAATCGGCAAAATGGTTGCGATAAAAAAAGATTTGTTGTATATTTGCCTCCGAAACCGTCAGTCTATGACCGTTAGAAATAGAGTTAATTGATTTTCAGAAAGGAGAATTTATGAAAGCAGGAAAATTATTCGCAGGTGCATTGATGTTTTTTGCAGGGGTGTTGTTCTTTAACGGTGCTTACTCGCAGAATATGTACGAAGGAAGAACCCAATGGTTGAAGATGAGTGCCGAAGAACAAAAAGCGGCGTACCAAAAGGCGACAGGTGAGGACAAAATCAAGATTTGGAATGATAAGTTCGTGGAAACGGAGAACTTGGATTGGTCTGCGGCAGAGTTGAATCATATAAAAGAAATGAGGAAGTTCATTTTCGATAATATGGGAGACTTGTTCCTCGACGGTAAGAACAAAGAGAAAGCAATGGCTTCCTTTCAGGATTTCACGACGAAATGGATGAATGAGGGCAAAGAGAAGTTCAGATGGTCGAAAGAGTTGATGTTCCATATCGTTGCCGATACGGGTGTGTTGACAAACGAAATGCTGAAGCAACTCAGAGGATAGGTTTTTCGGCATCGGTTCACGGTTTCGGTACAGTCTCGTTCGGGGCTGTACTTTTTTTGTTCTGTTGTCGCCTGTGGCAAAAGTCATTGAAGCAAAGGCGTAATTCGTTTTTTTTTCGGAAATTTGCACTTTATTTGTGCTTGCGAGAATGATGGGAAATAAAAGAACGATTTACGGTTATGTTGCTGTGATTTTTTCGATGTTGTTTTGGGGCATCAGTTTTGTGTGGACGAAGCAGTTGCTTGACGCTTCGTTTCCGGTCTTCTTTATACTGTTTGTCCGATTGGCGATTTCAGCTTTGGTATTGTTCTCTTTCTTTGCGTTGACAGGTAAGTTGGAGAAGGTAAAACGCAAGGACTTGCCGTCTTTTATTGCTTTGGCTTTCTTTGAACCCTTTATGTACTTCATAGGTGAGAATTTCAGCATGCTGTTTGTCGATGCGAGCTTTGCGTCCATAATGATTGCCACTCTTCCCGTGGTAAACCCGATTGCTCTTTGGCTGTTCAACGGGGAGAAAATAAGGGGTAATCTTATCATTGGAGTGTTGCTGTCGATTGTGGGCATTTGTCTGATGAGCATGAACGGCGATTTCGGTTTCTCGGTCGATATAAGAGGGGTATTGTTGTTGCTTTTGGCCGTGGTTTCGGCTGCCGGATATACGGTAATGCTTTCACGATTGATTTCGAATTACAGTCCTGTTACGATAACGAGCTATCAAAACCTGATAGGTGCGGTGTTGTTTCTGCCGTGCTTCCTGTTGTTCGATTTGAAAGCCCTGCCCGGTGTGCAATGGTCGTATGAGGCAGCGGCATCTTTGGTGTTGCTGGCGTTGTTATGCTCTTCGGGTGCGTTCATGTTGTACGGCTACGGAGCGAAGTTGATTTCGATGATGAAGGTAAGCGTGTTCACGAATGCGATACCTGTCGTTACCATAATATTTGCCGTATCCATGGGGCAGGAAACGCTCACTTGGACAAAGGCGGCAGGCATATTGATAGTTGTGGGAGGATTGGTGTTGAGCCAATCGGTATTCGGTAAAAAAGAAAAGATATGAAGATAAATGTAGGTTTGGTGCAGATGAGCTGCGTCGGTGATAAGGAAAGCAATATCCGCAAGGCGGAGGAGCAAATCCGCAAGGCGGCTGCAAAGGGTGCGAACATAGTTTGTTTGCAGGAGTTGTTTGCTTCGTTGTATTTCTGCAATGTGGAGGATTATGCCAATTTCGATTTGGCGGAACGCATTCCGGGCGGAACGACGCAACGCATGGGAGCCTTGGCAAAGGAATTGGGTGTGGTGATAGTGGCTTCGCTTTTCGAGAAAAGGGCGGAAGGGTTGTATCATAACACCACGGCGGTTTTGGATGCCGACGGAACGTATCTCGGCAAGTACAGAAAGATGCACATTCCCGACGATCCGGGATACTATGAGAAGTTTTACTTCACTCCGGGCGATATGGGATATAAGGTTTTCAAGACGAAGTTCGCCACGATAGGCGTATTGATTTGCTGGGATCAATGGTATCCGGAAGCAAGCAGGATAACCGCTCTCATGGGAGCCGATATATTGTTCTATCCCACTGCAATCGGTTGGGCAACCGAGCAGGACGAGGCAACGAACAAGGAACAATACGAGGCTTGGCAGTGCATACAGCGTTCACACGCCATTGCCAACGGAGTACATACTGTTTCGGTAAACAGGGTCGGCAAAGAGGGCGAGATGTTGTTCTGGGGCGGCAGTTTCGTTTCCAATCCTTTCGGAACGTTGCTTTACAAGGCTTCGCACACAGAGGAAGAGACGGCCGTGGTCGAGTTGGACCTGGCTTTGAGCGACCATTACCGTAAACACTGGCCGTATTTGAGGGATAGGAGAATAGACTCTTACGGAAATATTTGCAAGAGATTTATTGACGAATAAGTTATTGAGGAAAGACGATGAAGACACCGAAAGATTTGGGATTTCGTTTCCCTGCGGAGTGGCACCGACACGACAGCACATGGTTGAGTTACCCGCATAACGAAAACTCATGGCCGGGAAAGATTGACAGTATCTTTCCGAGCTACAACCGTTTCATAGCAGAATTATCGAAAGGCGAGAGAGTGAACATAAACATCGAGGACGAGGCTTCAAGAGAGAGGGTGGAGGAAGAGTTGAGAAATTTGAAGGCAAACCTCTCCAATGTGTCGTTTCACTTTTTCAGAACAAACGATGCTTGGTGCAGAGACCATGGTCCAGCATTCGTCATCAAGGCAAACCAGAAGGCGATTGTGGATTGGGATTACAATGCTTGGGGAGGCAAGTACCCTTGCGAGCAAGACAATCTCATTCCGGGCAGAATAGCAGAGGAGGCAGGCTTTGAGGTTTTCCGTCCGCATATAGTAATGGAGGGCGGTTCGATTGACGTGAACGGTAAAGGCAGTTTGCTTACCACCACATCTTGTTTGTTGAACAAAAATCGCAATCCATTGCTCACGCAGACGGAAATAGAGGAGAAGTTGTGCCAATACTATAATGTCGATAATGTTATTTGGTTGGGCGATGGGATCGATGGGGACGATACGGACGGACACATCGACGATATGACGAGATTCGTGAACGAGGATACTGTCGTAACCGTTGTTGAAACCAATTCCCAAGACGAGAATTACGATGCCTTGCAGCAGAACCTTGCATTGTTGAACAAAGCCCGTTTGCAGGACGGCAAGCAACTGAATGTGGTGGAACTTCCGATGCCTTCGCCTGTCGTTTGGGACGATATGCGGTTGCCGGCTTCGTATGCGAACTTCTATATCGCCAATGGTGTTGTCATCGTTCCTACTTACCGTTGCGATAATGATGAAAAGGCTCTTTGTATTTTGGAAAGCCTTTTCCCCGACAGGAGAATAGTGGGAATAGATTCTACGGACATAATCTGGGGACTTGGAAGTTTCCATTGCCTTTCCCAGCAGGAGCCTTCATTAAGCGAATAAGTAAATTGAAAGAAACAAGATGAGAATAAAAAGAATATTGAGCGTCTTTGCACTCGGATTGATGACTTGGAGTGTGAATGCACAAAGCGATATAGTTAATTTAAGCGTTGCCATAAAATATGATTCCGTGCAGTCCTTGGACGGAAGATACTTTGCAGTCAAGTCGAACGGCAAATGGGGTGTTGTGAAAGACAACAACAGGATATTGGCTTGCGAGTACGATTACATAGATGCCCTTGGCGATGATGTGATAACATTCGTTCAAAACGGAAAAGCGGGTTTTGCCGATGTCGATGGCAGGATTTTGGCGAAGGCTTCCTATCCTTTGGAACTTGAAACCTACACAGAGGACAAGACGCAGCTCAATCTGTTCGATAACGGCTCGTGTGTGGTTGTGGAAAACGGCAGATTGAAACTTATAAACAAAGAAAACCAAGTTCTTTTGGGCGACAGTCTTGAGATAGTTTCGAGAATAGGGGAGGCGGTCATCGTAAAGAAAAACGGTTTGTTCGGAATGGTCGATTCCAAAGGAGAAACGACTGTCGAACCGCAATACCAAGCCTTGGAAACCTTGGTTGCGGGAAAACTATATGCTTATAGGATTTATGGCAATGACGGTATTCCTGTTTACGGACTGTTGAATGCCGAGGGCAAATACAAGACAAGACCTCAGTTCGTGGATTTTCTTACCATCAAAACCAAGAAAGGAATATTCGTCAAGGCTTATACCTCAGGCGGTTCGCAGGCTCTTTTTACCGAAAACGGAGATTTATTGATGCAACCTTTGTATCAGGTGATAGAACCGACGAATTACCCGAACTATTTCAACATAACCGAGAATACGAAGAAAGGAATACTCGGTGCGGACTATGTTGTATATGTCGAACCAAAGTATGATGAGGTCGGAATAGTGATTAAGAAAGACACGTTCTTCATTGCCACTTCCGGTTTGACTTCATACGTTTTGAATACCAAGAATCAGGTTCTCGTAGAGTTTGAAGGTATGATTTTGGATTTGATTCAGGATAATCAAGGCGGTCTCAGCCTGCTTGTGGAACAGGATTTGTCTTACGGGTTGTACGGAAGCGACGGCAAATGGCTCATAGAACCTCAATATGATGAGGTTATGGGAATAGTGGGAAACAGTCTCTGTGTAAGGAAAGGCAAGAAATGGGGTGCGGTTGACTTTAAGAACAACATCGTAGTGGACTTCCGTTACGAGAAAGCCCGTTTATCCAATACGGGTGAACTTATTGCTTTTTATGATTACAAGAAAGGTTCCAAACTATTATGCGATGACGGCAAAATAATGGACTTTCCGAAATGCGAATCGGTCTTGGCATTCGGCAACTACATAGAATACAAAGTCGATAAGAAGAAAGAACGTCTCTATTCCACAGGAAATAAAATTCCTGCGGGTTTTCTCTCCATCGGTTCCGACAGAGACGGCATAATATGTGCAAAGACGGAGAAAGGATGGTCGTATTTCGATTCGAAGACTTTCAAATCCCTTACCGACAAAACCTTCGACGCTCTCGGTGGTTTTGTAAACGGCATAGCCTTTGCTGCAAAGGGAAATGCACTTTTGGTTTTGGATAAATCATACAACACACTGCAAAAACTCGAATTGCCGAAGGATGTGAACATATCCGCAATCGTTCCAGTATTGACCGTATTCCGTAGTGCAGGAAAGGATTATTGTACGGTAACGGACGCAAGCACAGGAAAAACAGGAGTAATAACAATCAACAAATAAAAAACGAATATCATGAAGAAGTTATCGACAGGAGCGGCATTGCTGCTTTGCGTTGCATTCGCAACATCAAATCTTTTTGCACAGGAATACAAATCCTACACCTTGGACAAGGTGCCTTTCGACCTTAAAGGCGTTTATTATTCTCTTCCTCAAACGGAGTTGGTTTTTGATGTTACGGTCGAGAAAACCACGGAATACAAAGGCTGTTACGCAGACTATTCCTACATGTTGGGACTTAGGAACATTATCATCAAAGACGGCGTAAACTATCGCATAAAGGACATAAAGCTACGTCCCCGTGCCGTTGCAGACAGCCGTTATACCTATTTTCTTGCAACAAATGGTAATGTGGAAGTGCAAATCGGAGAAACAGGAACTCTTTTGAGCATAAACAAAACCGTGGAGAAGCCTCGCGATTGCAAGCATAATCGTTGTACCGACCGCAAGAGAAGACCGAATCGCCAAAACGATACACTCTTTCAGCCGAAGCCTACATTCGAACAGCGTATGCTCTCGCTCGGAATGCTTGAAGCCATGCCTGGTTTGACACCGGAGAAAGCCGTGAAGCAAATCGAAAAGTTGAGAGAAAGACAAGTGGATATTCTTTCGGGCAGTGTCGATGGCACCTATATGAATACAACGGTGGAATACATGTATAAGCAATTGGATGCCATGATCGACTCATACGTATCCCTCTTCACGGGAGAGAGAGTAAGCGAAGAATTGCATTATACTTTTTCCGTCATACCGCAAAAGCCGCTCATAGTCGAGCAGGACTTATTGGTGGGAATATTCAAGTTCTCCGAACAGGAAGGAGCAAAACCTCTGTCTTACAAAGGCGATATGCCTACCATCATAGCGAACCTTCACAGCCTTAACACAACAAAAGAATACACCAAAATAGAGGCTCAGAAAGAAAAAGACGAAAAACTGCAACGCACCATCGAGAAAAAAGGTGTGGGAGTTTATTATTGCATACCTGAACAAGTTGAAGTATCGGTATCATACGGCGAAAAAACATTGATGAAAACGCTTGAAATATCTCAATTCGGTCAAGTATCCTATATGCTTGCCTCACCATCGCAACTAATCTTCGATTCCGCAACAGGAGCATTGAAATACATGGGTAAATAAGTCTTCATATCTATTCATGATGAGAGCGAACCGATTTCAGCAAGAAATGAGGTTCGCTCTTTTTGTTTAATCCTGAACCCAACCGATAAAATATAACGACCCGAGGGAACATGAGACTTGAGTTCAACTCATAAATGCAATTTTTGGAGAGGGAAAAGAAAAATAAAGCTCGAACGAGAAAACTCTTTCTCTATTTTAGTCCGAAAATACGGTGTTCGTCCTTAGCTATACTTTGTAATATGGAAATTATAAAGTGTGCCGATTATGTTAGAAAGTAAATTACGGTTAAATGATTTGAGTTTGGCATTGTACCAAACTCAAATCAATCCTACTAATGTATATCCGTCCGAATTTCAGGCGTGCTTTTCATTTGGCAAAACGTTATTTTGCAAACGATAATGGCAGTTTTATTTTGTCAGCCATAAAGAACAGATTTTTCTTATGGACATATTATCAACTTACAAAGCTCAGAGAGCGAGACGAAAACCTATATCGCTGAAGCGATTAATAGGTGAGCTATCATTACGCGAGGACACTCGTGCAAGTTTCGCTTCATAATACCAACTGCCACCACGTATGACATGGTCAACTCCATCACTCGCTCCTTTCGGATTTATCTGTGGAGTACTTGAATAATCTCCATACAAATCTTGACACCACTCCCAAACATTACCGGACATATCATACAATAATAATTCATTAGCTTGCTTTAATGCAACAGGATGTGTTTTATTTCCACTATTGTTTTTGTGCCATGCAACAGTACTTGCCTCATTGCTTCCGCTATATTTATATCCTTTGCTTTTGTTTCCACCCCTTGCCGCAAATTCCCACTCGGCTTCGGTCGGCAAACGAAATTGTTTTCCCGTAAGTTCATTCAACTTTTTGATAAACTCTTGGCAATCGTTCCAAGAAACTTTCTCCACAGGATGTTTATTATTGCCGATAAACCTTGACGGGTTATTACCCATCACTGCTTCCCAAAGCTCTTGGGTTACTTGGGTTTGCCCTATGTAGTAATCAGAGAGTTTAACAAGTTGTTCCGGCTTTTTATCACCTAACAAACGACCAAACAATCCCGAGGTTTTCCCTCTACGAAATGTTCCACCAACGACTTTCACCATCGAAAACTCGACACTTCTACATTTGAACAATATATCACTTTCTTCTTCCTTGTCCTCTTCTTTTATTCTGTCAGGAAAATTTGGTTTTATCATTTTATACAGAACTTCGAAATAATTACTAGGGTCATCGGGAAAAGCATCAAGCCAATTAACATTGGCAAGACGGTATTCTTTTGCAGATATATACTCACTTGAATCTATACGAAAAGGTATAACGACACAACGCTTTTTGAATGCAAGATTTATTTCCCTTGTGGTTTCTTCCGATTTGTTTGCTGATTGTGAGTGTACATATATAAATAATTTGCAATCGGCAATTGCCGTAACTATATACGATCCCCAATCTTTACCCTTTGGAACATCTCTATATGCAACAAAACACCGAAGTTTTTTCGTTTCTAAATAATTACATAAAGTTTCAACAAGTTTTTGATCATTACTTGAATAACTTATGAATACATCGTATTTCCTTTCGTTTTGATTCATACTGCTTTATTCTTTACAATAATAGCACTCCCTAACCATAGAAAAAACATCAGAATTCAGATTCACTTTGAAATTCTTCCGGCACTTCCATCACAAGACGAAACCCTCCTCTGCTTTCCCTGCTTTCCGACAAACAATGATAGCGGTATGCAACAGTACAATTCTTATCTCCATAGTTTGCACATCCTCCCCTTGCAACTTTTTTTGCCACTCTATTATCATCTTTTTCTTTTTTACTCTTACTTGGATTTTTCTCGGGTGAAGTTTTGTAAAAATCTTTGTCATACCAATCAGAACACCACTCCCAAGCATTCCCACTCATATCATATATACCTAATTCGTTTGGTTGCAACATTCCTACATCATGAAGTTTATTGTTACTATTTCCATGCCACCAAGCTACCTGTGACAAGCTATTTGAGCCGGAATATCTATATCTTTGACTTTTATTTCCACCCCTCGCAGCAAATTCCCATTCTGCTTCGGTTGGTAACCGGAACTTGTATCCGGTTTTCTGATTAAGTAGTTCTATCCACTCCAAACACTCTCTATACGTCATCCCTGTGCATGGTCTCTTTTCGTTAGGTATTGACGATGAACCTCCGCTCTTAACAGCATTCCATAGTTCATTCGTAACTTCAAACTCTCCTATGTAATAATCAGACAAAGTAACATCATGAACAGGTTGTTCATCTTTTTCTCCATCTTCTGACCCCATCTTGAACGTTCCGCCTTCCACAAGAATCATACTAAACAGCATGTTTCCAACACGAATACCTATTTTCTTTCTTGCTTCTTCTCGTTTTATTCTCTCCTCTTCCTGTTTAACTTTGCTTATCGAGTCTTCTCGTTGCCTTAGTCGAGCATTTTCTGCTCTCAAACTATCTATACTGTCTTGTAATTCCTTCTGTTTATTCATCGCAGGATTTACTACCTTCATTATATAAGTAGTTTTCGACTTTAATTCAGTTATCTCAGGATTTTCATCAGCAAAGGTAACTTCCGTAGGAAAATATCCGAGTACCGAAAATGCCAATTGTTTACTTCCCTCAGCCATGTAAAAAAGATATTCGCCCTTATTTCTTTTCTTGAAATCAATAACAAAATCACAGTCACAGAAAATGGAATCAGCAAAAGGTATTTGTAATAAGACCACTGCGCAAGCTTTGCCATTTTTATCTTTCACTCTGCTAGTCGAAGCTGTTAGTTTATTGTTAGCTACGTAAAAAGTATCAATATTCAACTCTTGTCCCACTAAAATGAATGGAAGAAAAATCGGAAATAAAAGTATCAATCCTTTAGCCATAACATGTAATCGGTTTACTCCTCCTCCTGAAAAAGCTCGTTAAAATCAAACAAACTAAATATCTCCTCTTTGGGAGTATGTTGGATTCCTTTGCCATCTTTATTATAGGCATAGGGTTGCCAAGTACGAACATGAATTTGCGGATGGGTTTCATCTCTAAAATCCCAAAGAAGAAATACGTATCCATCATCGTGATAGCGATCGGAAGTCCAGCCTTGATGTAGAGTAACACCATAAAAATCTGTTTTCTTAGGATGTCTTACAACTTCCACCTCATCAAAAGTTACATGAATATACTTATTCTTACTAAATACTGTTCGTAAGTTTGCAAGATACTTCTCTTTCGTCAATTTATTATATACAATCTTATCCGGTAAAGGAATACCATCGTTGGCTTTACGTTTGATTACCCGCCCTGTGATAATTAATGCATCCTCGCTGAAAACATTTTCAAGAAAGTTGATATCCTTCTGATTGTAACTGGTGCGAAATTGCTCCACATAATCAAGAATAATCTGTCGGCGACGGCTATCTGTAACTCCTTTATTATCTTTGAGTACTTTCATGTAAAGATTATTGTTTATGGCAAGAAGAAAACTCGTTACATTACCCTGTTTATCAAAATTTATGACTGCTTCCTGATATTCCTCATCTTGCGAAACATCGGAAGAATTGACGGGTTTCAAAACGAGAGGAATGTTCCGAACCTGATAGCCGGACTGCGTAGTAATACATTTTTCTACTATATTCTCCTCTATGCACACAAATGGAGAATTTGCCCACAATGCCGCAATTTCACCTTGTACTTCATTGGATATATCCAACAGTGAATAATTCATTTGTCGTCCTTCCTTCTGGGCAGAATTTGCCTCCGAAAGAATACTCGACATAGCATTTTCCATCTTGACTTTGACAACTGCATTATCAATTCCATCGGAGATGGTAACCTTAACAATATTGCCCGCCATAAGAGGAAGCGTGCAAATAGCAAACAGAACTAATGAATATATACGTCTCATTTGTTTGATAATTTATTTGTTTTTATTTGTTTTCGTTGATTTGAAACCATATTACTCCGCAACGACCATAATCACTGATGGCAACAATATCACCATTGGAGAGGTCAATAATTGATGACTCGTTTTGTCGTAGAACGGCAACAACATCTCCATTTTTATCAAAAAGGAAAAAGTAAGACTTTTCGGAGAGTTTCGTATTTCCATCATATTTACCATACCCGGACACTTTGCCATTTTCTACACCATTGCTAATATAATCATTTATAGCGTCAAAATTGGAAATTTCCAACATCTCTTGCTCGTATGCAGTAGGTGCAAAAGCCTGCTTCACTGGGATAGAAGAGGGTATCATAATCATTGTCTCTCCTTCTTTAACCACAAGAATATCGGTCTTGGCAACATAAAGGAAAGAAGACATAATCTTGCCTCTTTGTTTAGAGGTAATTTCCGACACATTGTTCTTGGGCTTACACGCATATTGCGAATAGTTGTCCCCGACTGTCTCATTCAACCATGTTTCAATTTCATAAGCCAATTGTCCTTTGGCAATTTCATAAGCATCTTCAGCACTCTTTTGAGATCTACCCATAGCATAAAGATACTTATCAGGCTGCATCTTTATTTCATTGATTTCTTTCTGATTATCTTGTGCTTGCACATTATGGTACATCACAAGACATGTGAATAGGATTAGAATGATTTTGTTCATATCTTTTTCTTTGGTTTTGTTACATATTGCTGATAAAGATCCTTCACATTATGTGTAGGAATATAGGCATTCAAGACTACCTTAAAAACAGTATTCGATTTACAGACGAAGTTCTCTGGTATGATTATGGATAGTACATGATTGAAATTCAAGTCGCGACTATGAGTAATAAGTAATGCTTTCAGCCCGTCTTCTCGTTCTTCTTCAACGGCGAAATAGACATCAAACTTCATGGCCTGACAGTAAGCTAACCATTGCGACAGAGGCAACGTATAATGTGTCTTTTTATAACCATAGAGATTTTGCTCGACATAGAGTCGGTATCCATCAACACTATCTATTACTCCATGAAACAAATTGGCAGCGGAGTGCCAACGATCGGAGCTATCGAATATCGGCACATAACTTGCCGTATCCTCTCGTTTGTAATACTGAGATGTATTGAGACTTTCAATATAATAATGATTTGTCGGCATAGTTACCCAAATACTATCGGCATTCATTTTCAATTCTTCGGCATCAACTGAAAGTGGAACATAATCTCGAAAATTCTTCAGATATTCTTTCATTTCTTTTTCGATTTGTACTTTCGGCTTACCCAACAAGAGTTCGTATTGCATAGGGAATGCCATATTGAGAATAACACTATCCGAAGAATCTGTCCAAATGACTTGATAATACTTGTCATCAGTAGCCATTATATTGAAAGCTGTAAGTGGAGATAAAGAAGAAGCTATTGAAGGGTCTCCCTCAAAGAAGATCACCTTGTCATCCTTTAATCGTTGCGAAACAGACTCTCCTTTCTTGACAAGACTGTCAATTTCATAGAGGTATCGTTCCAAGAAGTCATAAACTACAGACGGGTACTTCTGTTTATATTCATCAGCGAACAATGAATATGACTGCCCGTTGACAATACAATGGACAAGTAACATACCGCAAATGAACATAAACATCTTATACTTTGCCATAAGTCATTATTTAGATTCATAACTATCTTCAGAAGCTCCGAATGTCAACGTTTCTAACAATTCTCCGGAAGAATTATAGTGTTTAACATAGAGTGCAAATCCGTTGAAGAACCTGCCTATGATATAATCTCCGGGATTAGCTTTTCGTTGTTTTGAATCGTTATGGTTTATAACTCTGGTAGTTGTGTAGGTTAATCGACCTTGACCATGTGGATAGCCTTTCTTTGTCTCACCATGGTATTCACCATAACTGAGAGAAAGAACACCGGAAGAACTTATCTCTTGTTTTTTATCAGGAACCATCACAGGGACAACAACTTCAGCATTTGTATCGGTCTCAGTGTCTGATACAGTTCCTGTTTCACAACAGGTAGAAAAACGTTTACATTTAATTTTAGCGATAATATCCGAATTCAACAATATTGCAATTACTCCGCCAATCGCAATGACCGCAATAACAATAAACAAGATAAGTTTCTTATTTATCGAAGGTTTAGGAGGTGGACATTCATACAATTCTTTTCCACATTCTTCACAAACAAACTCCTTACGCATGGGCATTTGTTGTACGACTTTCTCTTTGCACTTAGGACATTCGTCATTCAGACAAATTCCATATTTGAGATGTTCGGACTTGTGACGTTTGGTATTTCTTGCCATATCGATAATTATTTTGATATTTACTCTATTATTTATAGTGTAGGTGGTATAGGTGGCATTGGTGGAAGGGAAACGAAAAGTTTTTTTAACTCTGCTATTTGTTCTGCGGGTGTCCACGATGTCATTCCTTGCTGCCAAGCTAATGTTTGTCCCGAGATCTGTCCGTTTTGCTTCATTTGCTTACAAGTGGAATAATCATACGGTCCACAATTTTGTCCGGCAATATGAAAATATATCTGTACCTTAGGCTCTTCTTGTATATTAGGTATTGGGGGAGGTACTATATGACTTGAAAATTGTTCAGCATTTCCCACTACAAACAATGATGGTAAATCTTTCCCATAGCCTTCTCCGTGCACCAAAATGGCATTGACTGTATCAGTATTCGGATTACCTGTATTGAGAAACTGTTCATACTTTTCCTTATAAGGCTCCAACCAACTGATGCATCGCATAGGAAAGCAATATGTTACCGTAATTATAGTCAATTCATCTTTACGAGGGCTTCTTCTGTTTACCGCAAGGGTACATTGTGCATTCCCTTGTGGAAAAGAATCACGAAATGCAATTTCCAACTTTTCGGCAAACCGCATCAAGTTCTCATTATCATCCGGAGACGGAATGCTGACAAGTATTGTCTTTCTGTTAATTGACGCGGGATTAGCAGGACTAAGGTTTCCCTCATTATTACGAACATATAACTGCATTTGATCATTGTTCAATTTCAAGAATACACCACTTTGGTGAACAATATCTCTTGCGAACTTCTTAATTTGCTCATCCGTTGTGAGCTTCTGCTGTAATTGAGAAAGAATATTTAATCCTAAAACCTTTCTATCACTTTCTGCCCTTTCAGAGTGTTTCCTTTTGACGATCTTCGATAATTCCAAATCAAAAGCTTTACATATACCATCTATCGATATATCATTCTCTAATTTACCAAAAGTCATAAAATCAGATTTTGGCAGAATTGCATCTCGCAATAGTCTGGCGATATTCGGCATTTCAACTCTATCAATCTTAAGTTCTTTCTCAAATTCTGACATTATCTCTTCTTCACTGACTTCAATAATCGCACCCTTCATATCCTCTAACCCCTTGTTGACTTTCTTCTGTGCGGCAACCAAACGTTCAGTTTCATCGATGGCATCATTTATCTTCTGTCCGAATTTAGAAATATCGGCATCAAGATTACCAATCTCCATGAATAGACGTACAATCAATTCTTGAGCAAACTGCAATGCTACGATCATGGTCTTACAAGTAAATAAGTCTGTCAAAATCCTTTGATGTTCAACCAGAGCATTTATATCTCCTCTAAACCATTTCTTTGTCAAAAACCATTTATCTTTCCACTCGACTTCATTTTCATCACGTTCTTTCTTTATCTCCTCACATTGTTCTTGTTCCTTTAACAGTTTCTCATTCAAGGTCTCTTTTATAGACGTCACATAATCTATAAGCCGTCTGCTGATTTTCTGTAATTCTACGATAGAAATTTCTCCATTCTTCCATTTTACAAATAATTCATGCTCAATAGTCCTACGCACCTCTTTCGCTATTTCCGGAATGGCAGTTCCCTTTCCCTTGTAGTACTCTTTAACACCAACACTCCTAAACTGGTCAGCATAACATTGGGACAAAATTTTCTCTAATTCACTCAAAGGATTATCCGCCTCTTTGGCGAGCTTATAACATTCAATGCATTTATCATGCCAATAATCAGAAAATTGAGGATACTTTTTATCATTTGGAAGTATCTTCGATTCATAAGTAAGATGTTGTAAATTCAACATCCATTTGGCAAGATTGGCATCATTGAAATATTCTGCGTTATAATCCCTATTTGTTTCTTCGTTGACATATCCTAAGTTTTCTCTCCAATTATTATATTTGAACTGATAAAGCACACTTTCTCCTATGGAATATGTGATATGTTTCAATATACGAAGCTCAGGATACATCACTCTTTTGATGCCGAAAGCGTTAATCTTTTTTGTTCTTGCAAATGGGATACGACCGTCTGCATTTGCATTTTGAGTCTCATCATATTCAAGTGCAAATTGGTTTATATTCTCAAACGAATAAGCCCTAAGTATATCGCGATTTGCCTCATCAGCAGATGTAATATGAAATATACGGGCGTATACATAATCGCTCACAATCTTTGGTAATTCGACAAGCGAATCTATAACAAGACCATTTTCATTTACATTACTATAAAGAGTCAAACCATTAGCAACACCTTGTACTCTATCTGAAAAGAGCTGTGCCTTTCTTCCCGCTCCTGTAATATCATGAGGCAAGAATCTTCCTGATTGGAGTCCATTCAGTTCTGATAATGCAGCATATCCGTTTGGATAATATCTACCTTGATCCATACCGGGTTTAGGGAGATTCTCTTCCGGAATCATTGCATACACGGAAATAATAGCATTCGGGAAAGTCTTTCGCGTTTGAACAATAGCATCAATTATCGAACCGGAACCGGTTCCACCACACAAACCGGCAAAAATATGAAATGTTGTTTCATTAGCGTTATGAGATTGTTCAACACAACGCGAATATGCGGTCTGTATAGCATTAACAAATGCGGCTGCATTAGCTGCAAATAATAATCTTCCCGCACGACGCATTTGCCCTGCTGCTTCTCCTAACGGACCTATAGCTGTCTTAACCGCCATTGCATTATCGACAATACCTTTAACCGTCGGATAATTATTGATGTTATTCAATATATGTTCAACATTTACTCCTTTAATGTTCAGAAATTCGTTTTCTTGAAATGATGCATCTAATCCCATAACTCTGAAATCGGAACGACCAATACCCATCATTTCTCTAGTTGAGTCTACATAAAGTAAAGATACCGGTAAATTATTACGACTTCTTGTATTCGGAAACTCTTCAAACATTCTCATCTTAAACGCCTTGAGAATTTTACCTCCTGTTCCGCCTAATCCTATCAATATGTGGTTTGTTGCCATATTATAATTAATATTACACTCGCAGATTTGATTGGCACAAATCTACATTATAACGTCTTCCCAAGGCTCAAAGGAAACTAAATAATACGAAGAAAGTGGAGCCTATCATAATCCTCATCTCGAATTGTAGGGTCCAGACTTCCCTCGCAAATAATGCTTAATATTGGTAGATAAAGATCACTGATATAACTCCACTATTGTATATGTATATCGTGCATACGAATACAATACAAACGAGCCACCATTCTCTTTATCCGACCAATATTAAGTGAAGTGTCTGGATTCACAATTCGCGGATATCGAAAAATGCACTCTTTTCGACAAACCAGTCCTTGCTGTTTGCGCTGCAAAGGTAGTCGTTTTTCCGGAACTCACAAAATAAACTATCAATAAAAAGCGAATTTCATGAAAAATACAGCCCATAAAACTGCTAATAGATTTGTTGTCTTCTGAAATCGTCATTGTCATGTTTGAGCAACTTTTACCGGATATGATGTAATAACTCAACCAAGAAATGAAAGGTTCTTGATATAGTTCAAGTCCGAAGAAACAAGCATCTTCTTTCTCCTCAAAAAGTACAAATAATTCCTCGAACGACATAATTCCATTTGTTTGCTGTTATCTTTGTCTTTCTACAGGTATATATGAATCTGGTGCTTGTAAACACAGATTTTGGTATGTAATCAACAAAAAAAAATCACTCAATAGAGTATTTATCATGATCAAGTGACAGATTTCGCAGACCAAAATGAAAGCTAATAAGTTCATTCAGAATAGACTAAATAATTACACAATGAAAAAGTCCGATTTTTTTGTTGAATGCTTTTTTTTGCGAACTTTGCAACTGAGAAAATGGTAAAAACGAATGAATACAAAGATTGATAGCTTTGAGTTGCTTGATGGCTCGATATTGGAGGGTTATCCTGTTGCATGTCCTTCCATTCCGGAATCAAATGAACTGCAACTTGACACCACAGGGCAATATTTATCTCTTGACCACAAACCTGAAAAGACGTCTAAGGAAAAAGAGAAGGAGCGTCAGCGAGGTCACAGTCTTTTCTACGAAAATGTACCTCTCTTTCTTGCCAATACTGACAGGATTCTCGGAGACAGCCGTTTGTTCCTTGCAGTGGTACCGGTGCAGAATGGTCTCGCCTATACCGGTACGAGCGGGTTTCAACAACCGACTCTCGGAATCTATATCGAATGGTGGCTTTATTATAAGGATAGCTCCATCGACAGCAAAGGACGTCCAATCTGGTTCATCAGTGGTTCGCCTTTGAGCGGAAGCCACGCATGCAGTTCGGTCGATAGCAAAGG
>SAMEA104315437__coassemble_207_pt1 | contig 49618 bp, 49 predicted proteins | sample SAMEA104315437__metabat2_low_PE_039 | metagenome-assembled genome bin SAMEA104315437 (sample SAMEA104315437) | gut metagenome | biome: Monkey gut; feature: monkey-associated habitat; material: faeces | place: China | collected 2013 | reverse complement strand
AGTGAAATAGCTGGGCGAAAAGTAGAGAATGGCAAAGGAAAAATAAGCCTGAAAATGGCAAAAAGAGGGAAAATGAAAGACGAAAAGGAGTAAAATTAAAGAGAAATAGAGAGTATTTATGGATAGAAAGAAATACAAACTCGGATTGAAATACCTTCTATCGCTCTTTACCGAAATTCAAGAGGTTCAAGAAAAATCGAGTTTTAGAAAACCGGCTTCAATGCACAAATACCTTATTCGACACCTGTTTTTGTATATACTATTGCGTGAAAGATTATTTTCTTCGTTTTATTGTAATCCAGTTGGTTTGGAGGTGTGTGGAGCGACGATTGTTTCCGATTCTTTGAATTGTTTGATTGTTGGTTCTGTACCAGCCTTCGCTCCATGAACCCATGTCCAAATAGATTGCTTGCTCCACTCCTATTCGTAACAGACATGTGGTAAAGGTGTCTATGTGTATGCGGTCATTGGTTTCCACGATAAAGGGTTTTTGATTTGCAATGACCAAGGCTCGCCTTGCGGTCGTCCTGTTCTTGAATACGTTTGTCGGAACAGGTTTCTGTTTATATGTGAGCAACATCTGTTGGAAGTAATCACCCTTTTGTTCTATTGCCCGACATATACTTTGTTCTCGACTCAGGCTTAAAGGGTGTATTACGACTACTCCGTCTATGATAAGACAATAGCCTGTTTCGCTTTCTGTGCTGTCAGTACGTAATTCGCCTTTACAAACGGTGGTTCCGACTATGTGTTCGGGTGGTTTTGATGTGAAAGCGGCTACCATGCATAAGCCGATGTTCGTATCAAGTTCATCGGGTTTTGTTCTTTCAAAGGAGAAAGCGGCTCCTGCCATCGGTGTATATGTGGTGAAATGATAGTCCGTGGTATCCATAGATATGGTGAATGTATCTATCTTGATGTAATCCACTATTGTTTGTGCTTCTACTGTCGTCATGGTCAAAAGCAGCATAAAAAGGCTTGATATGATTACTTTTTTCATGTGTTATCCGATTAAAAAGATTGAAGGGTATGCGACGACTATCCTCGCATACCCTTTCGATTGTCCTAATTTTTTGTTCCCGATCAGGCTTTTCCTATGGGATTGATTTGTTCGTACGGTGTACCGGATTGAATATCGGAGATTGTTCCGTTATTCATCTCGTATTTGTTTATGTTGTCTTGCAATGCTGCCAATAGTTTCTTTGCATGTACGGGTGAAAGTATGACACGACTTTTCACTTGTGCTTTCGGTACTCCGGGCATTACTTGTATGAAGTCTACTACAAATTCGGTCGGAGAATGCTGTATGAGTTGCAAGTTGCTGTACACTCCTGTTGCCACATCGGGTGTAAGCTCTATGTCTAACTGTCCTTGTTTCTTCTCTTCGTTCATATTTCTGTTTATTAAAGAAAAGATTACCGCCTCCGAACGAGTTCAGAAGCGGTAATCTTGATTTGCTATTCTGCTGTGGCAGTTTTTCTGCCTCGTCTTCCCTGTTGAATGTTCTGAGTGTTTTGTTCCTCAACTTGGTCTTTGTTTGCAACCATTGCGTCTGCATACTCGGACAATCCTGTTCCTGCAGGTATCAAGTGTCCGACCAATACATTTTCTTTCATTCCCAACATGTAGTCGGTTTTTGCACTTATGGCTGCTTCGTTCAAGACTTTGGTGGTCTCTTGGAATGAGGCTGCTGACAAATAGCTCTTGGTTTGCAAAGAGGCTTTGGTTATACCTTGCAACACCTGACGAGCCGTTGCCGGCATTGCGTCTCTTGCCACTATGAGTGCTTTGTCTTTTCTCTTCAATGAGGAGTTTTCGTCCCTCAACTTGCGGGCTGTGATAATCTCTCCATTGTGGCAGTTCTCGCTGTCGCCTTTATCTTCCACGACTTTCATTCCGAAGATATTGTCATTTTCTTCTTGGAAGTCTAACTTGTTGACCATTTCGCCTTCAAGGAAGTGTGTATCACCCGGATCTTCGATTTCTACCTTTCGCATCATCTGCCTTACGATGACCTCAAAGTGTTTGTCGTTAATCTTAACACCTTGCAAACGGTAAACCTCTTGAACTTCGTTCACGATGTACTCTTGTACTTTCATAGGTCCTTTGATTGCCAAGATGTCCGCAGGCGTTATTGCTCCTTCGCTCAAAGGTGTTCCTGCCTTGACGTAGTCGTTCTCTTGTGCAAGGATTTGTTTCGTGGTCGGTATGAGATATGTACGTTGCTCGCCGGTCTTGCTTGTGATGATAACCTCTCTGTTTCCACGTTTCAATTTCTTGTTCAAAGATACTACTCCGTCTATTTCGGCTACGATTGCCGAATCCGATGGATTTCTTGCTTCGAACAACTCGGTTACTCTCGGCAAACCTCCCGTGATATCGCCTGCCTTTCCGAACGAACGCGGTATCTTGACCAATGAAGTTCCTTGTTGTATTTTTTGTCCGTCATCGACTGTCAGGTGGGCTCCTACCGGTATGTCGTACGTTTTAATGATTTCACCTGCCTTATCGATTATACTGATGGAAGGGTTCTTCGACTTTTGACGGGATTCTATTATGACTTTATCCTGCAATCCTGTTTGGTCGTCGGATTCTATTCGGTATGTTACGCCTTCCAATATTGCGTCATATCGGATTGTTCCTCCTACCTCGGATATTATCACTGCATTATACGGATCCCATTCCGCAACGACATCTCCTTTATGTACCTCTACATTGTTTTCAAAATACAGTTTCGCTCCGTAAGGAATGTTTCCTGAGGAAAGTACGGCTTGCGTATTAGGATCTACTATCCTCATTTCGGCTGAACGTCCGATGACTACATTGTATTTTGCATCGCCTTCATCAAATGGTACGGAACGCAATTCGTCTATTTGAAGGATACCATCGTACTTCGCTTGCAACTTGGAACTTGTTCCTATGTTACCGCCGGCAACACCGCCGACGTGGAAGGTTCTAAGTGTAAGCTGTGTTCCCGGTTCTCCAATCGATTGTGCAGCAATAACGCCGACGGCTTCTCCCTTTTGAACCATCTTGCCTGTCGCAAGGTTTCGTCCGTAACATTTTGCACAAACGCCTCTCTTGCTTTCACAGGTCAATACGGAACGTATTTCTACTTCCTCTATCGGTGAGTCTTCTATCTTTTGACAAATGTCCTCCGTCAATTCATCACCTGCCTTCGCTATGATTTCACCGGTTTGCGGATGTATGACATCATGAACGGTTACTCTACCGAGTATTCTGTCATACAAGGTTTGTACGACATCTTCGTTTTTCTTCAAAGCCGTTGTCGGAATTCCTCTCAACGTACCACAATCTTCTTCCGTTATGATGACATCGTGTGTTACATCGACCAATCGTCTTGTCAAGTATCCTGCCTCTGCTGTTTTCAAAGCGGTATCCGCCAAACCTTTTCTGGCTCCGTGAGTGGAGATAAAGTACTCCAACACCGACAATCCTTCCTTGAAGTTGGAAATAATCGGGTTCTCGATGATTTCGGCACCTGTTGCTCCAGATTTTTGAGGTTTTGCCATCAATCCACGCATTCCGGTAAGCTGACGTATTTGTTCCTTGCTACCACGGGCTCCGGAATCAAGCATCATATATACCGGATTGAATCCTTGTCGGTCTTCGGATATGTGTTTCATAACGACTTCGGTTAGTCGTCTGTTGGCATCTGTCCAAATGTCTATGACTTGGTTGTAACGTTCGTTGTTCGTGATAAGTCCCATTTGGTAGTTCATGGTTACTTCATCAACGGAATCATTGGCTTCTTTTATCAATCCGACCTTTTCTTCCGGTACCAAGACGTCTCCAAGGTTGAAAGACAATCCTCCGACAAATGCCATTCGGTAACCCAAATCCTTTATATCATCAAGGAATTGAGCTGTTTTTGCCATTCCGCACACTTTCAAAACGTCTCCTATGATGTCTCTCAATATGCTTTTCTTCAACACTACATTGATGTAGCCATACTCCGGTGGAACAACAAGGTTGAACAACACTCTGCCGACTGTCGTTTCTATTATTTCGTACTTCGGCTCTGCGTCTTCTGTTCTGAGCCTTCTCAATTTTATATGTGCATGAAGGTCTATTCTGCCTTCGTTGTGTGCTATTTGAACTTCCTCGGAAGAGTAGAAAGTCATTCCTTCTCCTTTGACTTTCTCTGTTTCGTCGGAAACTTTGCCCTTGGTCATATAATAAAGTCCCAAGACCATGTCCTGCGAAGGGACCGTTATCGGAGTTCCGTTGGCAGGGCTTAATATGTTGTGAGATGCCAACATAAGGAGTTGTGCTTCCAATACGGCCGCATTGCCAAGCGGTACGTGGACAGCCATCTGGTCTCCGTCGAAGTCGGCATTGAACGCTGCACAAACCAAGGGGTGCAATCTTATTGCCTTTCCTTCGACCAATTTAGGTTGGAATGCTTGGATACCCAATCTGTGAAGGGTCGGAGCACGGTTCAAAAGAACAGGGTGTCCTTTCAATATGTTCTCCAATATTTCCCAAACTCTCGGATCTTCCCTCTTATCGACTATTTTCTTTGCGGATTTTACGGTCTTGACAATTCCTCGTTCCAACATCTTTCTTATGATGAACGGTTTGAACAATTCCGATGCCATATCTTTCGGCAATCCGCATTCGTGCATTTTCAAATCCGGTCCGACGACAATTACGGAACGTCCGGAATAATCGACACGCTTACCCAAAAGGTTCTGACGGAAACGTCCTTGTTTTCCTTTCAAGAAATCGGACAAAGATTTCAATGCTCTGTTGGAGTCGGATTTTACGGAACTTACCTTCCTTGAATTATCGAATAAAGAATCGACAGCTTCCTGCAACATACGCTTTTCGTTACGCATGATTACATCGGGAGCTTTAATCTCTATCAATCTCTTCAAACGGTTGTTCCTTATGATTACTCGTCTGTACAAGTCGTTAAGGTCGGACGTTGCAAAACGTCCTCCGTCCAATGGAACGAGCGGACGCAAGTCTGGAGGTATGACAGGAACGACTTGAACTATCATCCATTCCGGTCTGTTCTCTTTCTTCTTGTTCGCTTCCCTAAACGCCTCAACGACGTTCAAACGTTTAAGTGCATCATGTTTTCTTTGTTGTGAAGTTTCGTTGTGTGCTTTATGTCTTAACTCGAAAGACAATTTATCCAAATCCAAATTTTTCAACAAATCGTAAAGAGCTTCCGCTCCCATCTTTGCCACAAATTTGTTGGGATCTTCATCCCGTAATTGACGATTTTCCATCGGCAATTTCTCCATGATGTCAAAGTATTCTTCCTCAGTCAACAAATCCATCTTGGCGATTTCAAACTCCGATGCCAAACCAGGGTTGATTACTATGTATTTCTCATAGTAGATGATTTGATCGAGTTTTTTACTTTGGATACCGAGCAACGAACCTATTTTGTTGGGAAGAGAACGGAAAAACCATATATGAGCCACAGGAACGACCAACTTAATGTGTCCCATTCTCTCTCTTCTGACCTTCTTCTCCGTTACCTCAACTCCACACCTGTCGCATATAATTCCTTTGTATCGTATTCTCTTGTATTTTCCGCAATGACATTCCCAATCCTTTACAGGTCCGAATATTCTTTCACAAAACAATCCGTCTCTTTCCGGCTTATATGTTCTATAATTGATGGTTTCAGGTTTCAACACCTCCCCTCTTGATCTTTCTTCTATCGATTGGGGAGATGCCAAACTGATTGTCATCGATTTAAATGTACTGTTTATCTGATTTTCTTTTCTACTCGCCATAATTGTTAGCCTTAAAACTGTCAATGAAACTACATCAACTAATCAAACGATACCTCCAAATTCAAACCTCTCAACTCGTGTACCAAGACGTTAAACGATTCAGGTATGCCCGGTGTCGGCATATTGTCGCCCTTCACTATTGCTTCGTACGCTTTTGCTCTTCCGACAACATCGTCTGACTTGATGGTCAATATTTCCTGCAAAACGTGCGATGCTCCAAAGGCTTCCAATGCCCAAACCTCCATCTCTCCGAATCTCTGTCCTCCGAATTGTGCTTTACCTCCAAGCGGCTGTTGAGTGATTACGGAGTATGGTCCTATGCTTCTTGCGTGCATCTTATCGTCTATCATGTGATGCAATTTCAACATATATACATAGCCGACTGTTGCAGGTTGATCGAAGACCTCTCCTGTTTCTCCATCTCTCAAATAACATTTTCCATTGTGAGGCAAGCCGGCTTTATCCATGTATCCGTTGACATCTTCCAAAGTGGCTCCATCAAATATAGGGGTATGAAATCTAAGATTCAACTCATGACCTGCCCAACCAAGCACGGTCTCGAAGATTTGTCCGAGGTTCATACGGGAAGGCACACCAAGCGGGTTCAAAACTATATCCACCGGCTTTCCATTATCCAAGAACGGCATATCCTCCTCACGTACTATCTTGGCAACGATACCTTTATTACCGTGACGACCTGCCATTTTATCTCCGACTTTCAATTTTCTCTTCTTGGCTATGTATATTTTAGCCATTTGAACTATTCCGGAAGGTAAATCATCTCCTATGGTTGCTGCATAAGTCTGGCGAGCCAATGTTCCTTGGATTTCTCTGCACTTTATGTTGTAGTTGTTCAACATTTCCTTAACCAATTCATTGGTTTGCGGGTCTGTCGTCCAATTATTAGGATTTACATTGGAATAATCTATCGATGCGAGAAGTTTCTGATTGAACTTTGACTTCTTGGGAACGAATTCTTCATTATAATTGGAGTACACTCCGGCTGAAACTTTCCCTGTCAACAAAACAAACAGTTTGTCGATAAGTTTGTTGTTCAACTCTTTCTCCTCCTTATCGAATTTTTCTTTCAGTTCTTTGGCAATTTCATTGTCCCTCTGTCTGGACTTCTTGTCCTTGATAAATTTTGTAAACAAACGTTTGTCTATTACCACTCCGCTGATTGAAGGCGGAACTTTCAACGATGCGTCCTTAACGTCTCCTGCTTTATCTCCGAATATTGCTCTCAACAATTTTTCTTCAGGAGTAGGGTCGGACTCTCCTTTCGGAGTAATCTTTCCTACCAATATATCACCCTCTTTGACATGAGCACCGATTCTTATCATTCCGTTTTCGTCAAGGTCTTTCGTAGCTTCCAAACTTACGTTAGGAATATCCCTTGTAAGTTCCTCCAATCCACGTTTCGTTTCTCTGACTTCGGTTATGAACTCATCTACGTGAACAGAGGTGAAAATATCTTCCTTGACTATTCTTTCGGAAATTACTATGGCGTCCTCGTAATTATATCCTTTCCAAGGCATGAACGCAACTTGCAAGTTTCGACCCAAAGCCAGTACACCGTCCTTTGTCGCATAACCTTCACAAAGCACCTGTCCTTTAACGACCTTATCGCCCTTATTGACTATCGGACGAAGATTGATTGAAGTACTTTGGTTGGTTCTACGGAACTTGGTAAGCTTGTATTTCTTCAAATCATCTTCGAAACTTACCAACCTTTCATTTTCATCTCTATCGTAACGTATTACAATTTCTCTTGCATCTACGAATTCTACTATTCCGTCTCCTTCGGCATGAATCAATACCCTTGAATCATAAGCGACAGACTCTTCTATACCCGTTCCAACGATAGGAATATCGGGATTAAGCAAAGGTACTGCCTGACGCATCATGTTCGAACCCATCAAAGCACGGTTCGCATCATCATGTTCAAGGAAAGGAATCAACGAAGCGGCTATCGAAGCAATCTGGTTGGAAGCAACGTCCATTAAATCCACCTTATCGGGAGAAACGATAGGGAAATCCGCCATTTGACGAGCCTTTATCCTTTCTTCCACTATTCTATTATCAGCGTCCAACTTGGTTGCAGCCTGTGCCACAATCTTATCCTCTTCCTCTTCTGCCGTAAGATAAATAGGTCCTTCTTTCATCAAGACCTTACCGTCCTTTACCTTATAATATGGAGTCTCTATAAATCCGAGAGAATTGATTTTCGCGAATACACTCAAAGACGATATCAAGCCGATATTCGGACCTTCCGGAGTTTCTATTGTACAAAGACGTCCATAGTGAGTATAGTGAACATCTCGCACCTCAAATCCAGAACGGTCTCTCGACAAACCTCCGGGCCCCAAAGCAGAAATCCTTCTTTTGTGAGTCAACTCGGAAAGAGGATTTGTTTGATCCATGAATTGAGACAACTGATTTGTTCCGAAGAACGAATTGATAACCGACGACAATGTCTTGGCATTTATCAAATCCGTCGGACTGAACACTTCATTATCTCTGACATTCATTCTTTCTCTTATGGTTCTTGCCATACGGGAAAGACCCACTCCGAATTGAGCATATAACTGTTCTCCTACTGTTCTTATTCTACGATTACTCAAGTGGTCGATGTCATCGACTTCCGTTTTTGAGTTAATCAGTTCTATCAAGTACTTTATAATACAGATAATATCCTCTTTTGTAAGCACTCTCGTATCATCGCTTACATCAAGGTTCAATTTTCTGTTTATTCTGTATCTTCCGACATCACCCAAATCGTATCTCTTATCCGAGAAAAACAATTTCTCAATAATTCCTCTCGCCGTTTCTTCATCGGGCGGTTCGGCACTACGTAATTGTCTATATATATATTCAACAGCTTCCTTGGCATTATTAGCTGTATCCTTTTGTAATGTATTGAAGATTATCGAATAATCCGTGGCTGTGGCATCATCATTGTGCAACAATATGGTTTTGACACCAGAATCCAAAATAAGATCCAAATGTTCCTGTTCCAATGTCGTCTCCCTGTCTATGATTACCTCTGTTCTTTCGATAGACACAACCTCTCCGGTATCCTCATCGACAAAATCCTCTATCCATGCTCTGACAACCCTTGCAGCCAATCGCCTACCCAATACCTTCTTCAAATTGGCTTTGGTTACTTTTACTTCCTGAGCAAGGTCGAAAATCTCCAAAATATCTTTATCCGTTTCATATCCGATAGCTCTCAATAAAGTCGTTATCGGCAACTTCTTCTTTCGGTCTATGTAAGCATACATGACATTGTTGATGTCAGTGGTAAACTCCATCCAAGAACCCTTGAAAGGTATGATTCTTGCAGAGTACAACTGCATTCCGTTGGCATGCGTACTCGTTCCGAAAAACACTCCCGGAGAACGGTGCAACTGCGATACCACCACTCTCTCAGCTCCGTTTATCACGAACGTTCCTTTGGGTGTCATGTATGGAATCATGCCCAAATAAACATCTTGTATTTTCGTTTCAAAATCCTCATGCTCCGGATCCGTACAGAACAACTTCAACTTTGCTTTCAACGGAACACTAAACGTCAAACCCCTCTCTATGCACTCATCAATGGAATAGCGAGGAGGGTCGATAAAATAATCTAAGAATTCGAGAACGAAATTATTCCTTGCATCGGTTATCGGGAAATTTTCGGAAAAGACTTTATATAAGCCCTCGTTAATTCTGTTTTCCGAGTTGGTTTCCAACTGGAAAAAATCTCTAAAAGACTTCAACTGAATATCCAAAAAGTCAGGATATTCGAAATGCTTCACAGACGCGAAACTAATTAAGGTTGGATTATTTTGTGCCAAGGTTTTTCAAATTAAAAGGTTAAAAAAATAAGTTAGATACAAAACACAATAAAGGACGGGCATTCTTAGAAAAGAACACCCTCCCTTACCTTATTGATTGTGGTGAAATGTCTTACTTAATTTCAACCTTTGCACCTGCTTCCTCTAACGCTTTTTTCAACGATTCAGCTTCTTCCTTGGTAACGCCTTCTTTCAATGTTTTAGGAGCTGCATCTACCAATTCTTTTGCTTCTTTAAGACCTAAGCTGCAAAGGTCTTTTACCAACTTAACAACGTTAAGTTTGGAAGCTCCGGCTTCTGCCAAAACAACATCAAATGCTGTTTTTTCCTCAACTGCTGCTGCACTACCTGCTGCAGGACCTGCTGCCACAGCAACAGCCGCAGCTGCCGGCTCTATACCATATTCTTCTTTTAGAATATCAGCCAATTCCTTTACTTCTTTTACGCTTAGATTAACTAATTGTTCTGCGAATGCTTTTAGATCTGCCATTTTATTTCTTGATTTAATGTATTTTACAATTTTGTTTTCTTACTCGGGTCTTTCCGATAAAGTTTTTATTACACCTGATAACGTGTTGCCACCTGACTGCAACGCTCCAATAACATTCTTGATTGGAGACTGTAATGCAGCAATAACGTCTGCAATGAGTTCGTTCTTGGACTTGATAGCAATCAATTCCTCCAACGCACCATCACCCACATAGAAACATTCTTCCACATAAGCCGATTTCAATACAGGTTTATCATTGCTGTTTCTGAATGATTTTATCAACTTTGCAGGTGCATTGTTCACGTTAGAAAGCATAACAGAAGTAGAACCTTTGAATGTTGAGAACAACTCGGAATAGTCAAAACCTGACTTTTCCAACGCCTTCTTCAACAAAGTGTTCTTTACAACCAACAGTTTTACTTCATTACGATAACACAACTTTCTCAACTTAGCCGTAGCAACAGAGTCCAAACCCTCTATATCAACGAAATAAAGATAAGAATATTTAGCTATCTCGTTACCGATGTTTTCTATCAGTTGCGTCTTTTCTTCTTTTCTCATATTTCAACGTTTTACTTGCTTATTGACTTTGTATCCACTTTTACACCGGGACTCATGGTAGAAGAAACCGTTATGCTTTTCACATAAGTTCCTTTTGCAGAAGTAGGTTTCAACTTTATGATAGCCTGCAATACTTCCATCGCGTTATCGTAAATTTTATTCGCGTCGAAAGACATACGGGCAACGCTCGTATGGATGATACCGAATTTATCAACCTTGAAATCTATCTTACCGGCCTTAACCTCTTGTACAGCTTTACCCAAGTCCATAGTAACGGTACCTGTCTTAGGATTAGGCATCAAACCTCTCGGTCCCAATACCTTTCCCAAAGCTCCCACTTTCGGCATTACACTTGGCATGGTGATAATAACATCGACATCCGTCCAACCGCCTTTTATCTTGGTAATGTACTCATCCAAGCCAACATAATCAGCTCCGGCAGCCTTAGCCTCTTCCTCTTTATCCGGTGTACACAAAACAAGAACTCTCTTGGTCTTACCCGTACCATGAGGCAAGGTAACAATACCTCTCACCATTTGATTGGCTTTACGCGGGTCAACACCCAAACGAACATCCAAATCAAACGAAGCATCAAACTTTGTGAAAGTAATGCCCTTGACAATCTTTACGGCTTCCTCCAAAGAGTACTCTTTTGCAACATCGAACTTAGCTAAAGCCTCTTTTGTTTTTTTCGATTGTTTTGCCATTGAATTAAATTTTAACTGAAACTACATTGAAGATATTACTCCTCAACAACGATACCCATACTTCTTGCAGTTCCTTTGACGATGCTTATTGCAGACTCTACGGTGAAACAATTCAAGTCCACCATCTTCGCCTCGGCAATAGCCTTTATCTGATCCATTTTCAAAGTAGCAACTTTGTTTCTGTTCGGCTCACCGGAACCGCTTTTCAACTTGGCTGCCTCTTTCAATTGAACTGCAACAGGAGGTGTTTTGATTACAAACTCGAAAGACTTGTCCGAATAAACAGTAATGATTGCCGGAATCAACTTACCGGCTTGATCTTGCGTTCTTGCATTAAACTGTTTACAGAACTCCATTATGTTCACACCCTTAGCACCCAAAGCAGGTCCTACCGGCGGAGATGGATTTGCTTTTCCTCCCGGAATTTGCAACTTAATCAATCCTGCAACTTCTTTAGCCATTTTACTAACGTGCGTTTAATAGGTAATTAAAAATATTGTCCGATAAATCTACTTGACAACTTGAACAAAAGACAACTCGACAGGCGTTCTTCTTCCGAAGATTTTCACCGTAACAGTAAGTTTCTTTTTTTCATTGTTGATTTCATCAATAACACCGGAAAAATTATTGAATGGACCATCTATTATTTTGACTGTTTCTCCCACGATAAAAGGCTCAAGCAATTCTTCATCATTTCCCATCATCTCATCAACCGTACCCAATATCCTTTTGACTTCATAATCCTGCAAAGGAACAGGCTTACCATCTTTTTCTGAAAGAAAATCGATGACATTAGGGACATTTCTGATTGCATGCACTGTTTCACCTTCAAGAGATGCTTCTATTAAAACATAACCCGGGAACAATGTACGCTCCTTGCTCACTCTTTTACCGTTACGAACAGAAAAAACCTTTTCGGTAGGTATCAAAACTTGTGAGACAAAGTCATTCAAGCCACTATGAGACACCTCTGTTTCGATATACTCCTTGGCTTTCTTTTCTTTGCCTGAAACAACTTTCACCACATACCATTTTTTCGATTGTTCACTCATACCGGAAATAATTGAAAAGATTTATCATTCAACAAAATATAAACTTCACATCACATCTCATAGACATAAAAGCCTTTGGGAAGCAAGATATGAAAATGAAAGATTATCCCATCATTCCATAAAGATAGCCAAGCAATCCTTTCCAGAACATAGTCGGATGGACACCTGTTACAATATCCATAAGAAAGATAATGAGAGCAATTATAAGAGAAGCCACAAAGACTACCACCGTACTATTGCTCAACTCCGACATCGTAGGCCATGACACCTTGTGAACCAATTCATCATAGCTGCTTTTTACGTATTCGACTATCTTTGACATTTATTATTTTGTTTTTCGATTTGCAGGGGCAGAGAGATTCGAACTCCCATCAATGGTTTTGGAGACCACTATTCTGCCCTTAAACTATGCCCCTAAAAAGAGGTGAGGTCTTTTAACCCCACCTTTATAGAACTCTCTTAATCCAATATCTTGGTTACCTGACCGGCACCCACGGTTCTACCACCCTCACGGATAGCGAAACGCAAGTTCTCGTTCAAAGCTATTTCAGAAATCAACTCAACAGTGATTGTCAAGTTATCTCCCGGCATAACCATATCACGACCTTCCGGTAGAGTGATTTCTCCTGTTACGTCAGTTGTTCTGAAATAGAATTGCGGACGATAGTGATTGTGGAATGCAGTATGACGACCACCTTCCTCTTTCTTCAAGATATAAACCTCAGCTTGGAACTTTCTGTGAGGGTGTACAGAACCCGGCTTAGCGATAACCATTCCACGACGGATTTCTGTCTTATCTATACCACGAAGCAACAAACCTACGTTATCTCCGGCTTCTCCCTCATCAAGGAGTTTACGGAACATCTCAACTCCGGTAACGGTTGATTTCAATTTCTCGGCACCCATACCGATTATATCTACAGCATCACCTACATGAACGACACCTGTCTCTATTCTACCTGTTGCAACAGTACCACGACCGGTGATAGAGAATACGTCCTCAATCGGCATCAAGAAATCTTTATCCTTATCTCTCTTTGGAAGAGGTATCCATTCATCAACAGCCTTCATAAGTTCCATTACTTTTTCAACCCATTTTGGCTCTCCGTTCAATGCACCGAGTGCAGAACCTCTGATGACAGGAGTATTGTCTCCATCGAATTCGTAGAATGACAACAAGTCACGAATTTCCATTTCAACCAAATCCAACAATTCAGGGTCATCAACCAAGTCGACCTTGTTCATAAACACAACCAAACGAGGAACGCCTACCTGACGAGCCAACAAGATGTGTTCACGAGTTTGAGGCATCGGACCATCTGTTGCAGCAACAACGATTATGGCACCATCCATTTGAGCAGCACCTGTTACCATGTTCTTCACATAGTCAGCGTGGCCCGGACAGTCAACGTGTGCATAGTGACGATTTTCTGTTTGATACTCAACGTGTGCAGTGTTGATTGTGATACCTCTTTCTTTTTCTTCCGGTGCAGAGTCTATCGAGTCGAACGACTTTACTTCGGAAAGACCTTTAGACGCCAATACAGTTGTGATAGCAGCTGTCAAAGTCGTCTTACCATGGTCAACGTGACCTATTGTTCCAATGTTAACGTGCGGTTTTGAACGCTCAAATTTTTCCTTTGCCATAATTATTGACTATTTAATTACTATTTACTCAACTTAAAGTTAAACTCAACCAAGAGCCATTGACGAGACTTGAACTCGTGACCCCTTCCTTACCAAGGAAGTACTCTACCACTGAGCTACAACGGCATATCACACTTACAACAATAAGAACGAATCAATCCTCATGACTCGCCCTTATTTTCGTGGAGCGGAAGACGGGGCTCGAACCCGCCACCTATAGCTTGGAAGGCTATCGCTCTACCAAATGAGCTACTTCCGCATTGTTTCAATAAAAGCAAACTACCGCCTTTACTTCTTTCTTCGTGGGAGAGGGTGGACTCGAACCACCGAACTCCGAAGAGGACAGATTTACAGTCTGTTGCAATTGCCGCTATGCGACTCTCCCATCTAATATCGAGCCGATAGAGGGATTCGAACCCCCGACCCGCTGATTACAAATCAGCTGCTCTGGCCAACTGAGCTACATCGGCATCTCTATTATTTATCTCGACATTTCAAAACAACTCTTACCTCGCATTCAAACGCCGACAGCACTTCCTTCAAACTTCTCTTCCCTCCGAATGCGTTTGCAAAGATAGAACAAATACGGATTTCCACCAAACTTTCTCACCGTTTTTTTTCAGCCGAAACCGTAAGTCATTCATTTTTACCCCGAAAAATTCCGTACATATTCGGTATCATTCTCATGTATTACAGAAAAAACGATAAGAAAAAACCATCATATCGAAGTAAAAACCTGCTTTTGCATTACCTCTCGCCGTAATTCTTCTCAACCACATGCTTGAACGAACCTGCTTCGGCAGGATATGATTGCTTTTCCCGCTCTGCTATTATTCATATATATATTCCCCATACGGACTTCTCACAACGACAGACGTCTTTGCTTTTCGCTCCACATGACCTATCACTCTCGCCTCTATATTGAAGCTCTTGCTTATCGCCATCACCTCTTCCGCCGTTTTCAAATCGGTATAAATTTCCATACGGTGCCCCATATTGAAAACCTTATACATCTCTCGCCAATCCGTCTTCGACTGCTCCTGTATCATTTTGAACAAAGGAGGCATAGGGAACAAGTTATCCTTCACCACTTGCAAGCCATCGTTCAAGAAATGCAAGACCTTCGTTTGGGCACCGCCGCTGCAATGCACCAATCCATCTATCCGACCTCTGCAATGCTTAAAAACCTCAGCCATCACGGGAGCATACGTCCTTGTAGGGGATAAAACCATCTTTCCTGCGTCCATTCCCTCGACTTCCGTCTTGCTTTCAAGTTCCAAACCGCCGCAATAAACCACCTCTTTCGGCAAAGCATTATCATAACTCTCCGGATAAAGCTTCGCAAGCGAGGAAGCGAAAACATCATGCCTTGCAGAAGTCAAACCGTTGCTGCCCATTCCTGAATTGTATTCCTTTTCGTATGTCGCCTTACCGAAAGACGCAAGACCGACAACCACATCGCCTGCCTTTATTCTGTCGTTGGAAATTATCTTGTTTCTTTCCGCTCTCGCCGTTACGGTGCTATCGACGATTATCGTTCTCACTAAATCTCCCACATCGGCAGTCTCTCCACCCGTGGAGCGTATTCCGACACCCAAAGCACGCATTTCCTCCAAAAATTCCTCCGTTCCGTTGATTATTCTCGAAATCACCTCACCCGGAATTAAATTTTTGTTCCTGCCTATGGTCGAACTGAGAAGAATATTATCGGTTATGCCGACGCATATCAGGTCATCGATGTTCATCACTATGGAATCTATCGCAATACCCTTCCATACCGACAAATCCCCCGTCTTTTTCCAATACATGTAAGCCAACGAACTCTTCGTTCCCGCACCATCTGCGTGCATGACGATGCAATGTTCATCACTGCCGGTCAGCGTATCAGGCACCACTTTGCAAAAAGCCTTGGGAAACAATCCCTTGTCTATGTTCTTTATTGCCTCATGCACATCTTCCTTCGACGCACTCACACCTCTCAGGTTATATTTTTCCTCCTTCATATAATCACCTCTTTTTCTGTTCTTCTTGATTTACCTTGACAAAACGGCGTTTCGTTGCGATTGAAACGGCATTTCGTCAAATTATTTCGGCGTTTTATTTTTCCGAAACGCCGTTTTATTTTCCCAATACGTTTTCCAACACCTTTCGGATTTCCTCTCCGCGCAAGTCTCTCTTGACAATCGTTCCGTCGGGAGCAAAAAGCATTATCTGAGGAATACCTTGAATACCGTAAATATCCGTCGGAATTTGTTGAGCGTCTATTATGTGATTCCAAGGCATGTCATTCTTCTCTATGAACTTCTCAGTCGCAGCCCTCTTATCCCAAACGGCAACACTCAAAACAGTGATTTTGTCCCCGAACTCCTTATAAATATTTCTCACATTGGGAATTTCCCTCTTGCAAGGACCGCACCACGTTGCCCAAAAGTCCACCAAGGTGTATTTTCCCTTTCCTACATAATCCGAGAACTTCACCTTCTCCCCTTTCAATCCGCCGTTCTCTATCGTGAAATCCGTAAACATTTTTCCCTCCGAAGTGTTCCTCAACGCCTCAAAAGCCTTATAAGCGGTTTGAAGCCCCGGATAGTTCTTCGCTTCTCCTGATAACTTGTCATACTGCTTGAAGAAATCCTCCGAAGAGTAATAATAGGAAAGCGATGCAAGCATCCAACCTGCCGCCTCCTTATCCGCAAGACGGGACATGGCTTTTTCTCCCATCTTTTGCAAACCCTTGACCGTTTCTTCGTAGAGTGCGTCCTGTTCCTTTTCCTTATCAGCCTCGGAAATCGGTTTTGCCTTTATTTCCGCAGCCGTATTCTCATAACGTTTCCAAGCATCATCGGAAGCAGAAGAGAACAAAGACACCTGTTTGTTAAGTTCTCCGCCCTTGCAAGACATATCCCTCAAATTCAATTCCACCTTACCGCTTTCGCTCACAAAAGCCAAACCACCCCTTTCACCCTTTGCCGCACAAACATAAAGTTTATCATCTGCTTTCATGGCAAAAGAGAACTCCGCATTCTTATTCACCTTGGCACTATCGGCGATTTGCTTACCGTGAACGATATAGACATATCCTCCGACCGAATTGGGATTTGCCTTTCCCTCTATACGACAATCCTTTTGTGCAAAACTAAAAAAAGGCATTGCAGCCAATGCCAAGCATAAAACCGTTCTATTCATATTTATTGATTTCTGATTTCATCAAACCCTCGAAATACTGCCAAAGAACACCTTCGGGTACCGGTGCTTCTATGTATATTTCCTTTTTACTCACGGGGTGAACGAACCTGAGTTCTCTTGCATGCAGCGAAACGGAACCATCGCTGTTGCTGCGTGCAAACCCATACTTTAAATCGCCCTTTATAGGACACCCCATATTGGCAAGTTGCACCCTTATCTGATGATGTCTGCCCGTTTTCAGGTTTACCTTCAACAGATTGTAATTATCTCCGCTTGCAATAAGTTCATAATCCAATTCGGCATACTTTCCCCTCTTCGTATCCTTGGTCACGTATGTCTTGTTGCGACTTTCGTTTCTCAAAAGATAATCGCATAACGTCCCTTTCTGCAAAGGAGGCATGTTACGCACCATCGCCCAATAGGTTTTGCTTATCTCATGTTCCTTTATCATCGCATTGAGACGCTCCAAAGCCTTACCCGTCTTTGCGAATATAACAGCCCCGCTCACCGGTCTGTCCAAACGATGAACGACACCGCAAAAAACATTCCCCGGCTTGGCATACTTCAACTTCAAATAATGCTTCACTTCTTCCTCCAAGGAAACATCTCCGCTCTTATCAGCATGCACAATCTGAGAAGGACGTTTGTTCACCACCAAAAGATGGTTATCCTCATACAAAAGCTGCCCATGCAATGCCAAATCCTCGTAATCCATTTCCTTATATATTTATGAAAGAAGTCGAACCCATGTTACGAAAACCCAATCACAGACTTGCCAAAATGGAAAGCCCGCCCTTTACCTTATCCTCCAAATCCACATGCACGCAAGCCTCCAAAGGAATGAACAAATCCACCCGTGAACCGAACTTTATGAAGCCGAGCTCCGCTCCCTGCGTAACCGTCTCCCCCTCCTTGGCATAACAAACAATCCTTCTTGCCAAAGCACCGGCTATCTGACGGACAACGACCTTCTGCCCCTTCTCGTTTTCTATGCAAATGGTCGTTCTCTCATTCAAAGTAGAACTCTTGGGGTGCTTTGCGATGAGATACTTTCCGCTATGGTAATTCGTATAAATTATCTTGCCGCTTATCGGATAACGATTGACGTGAACATTATTCGGAGACATGAAAGTGGAAATCTGAATGCACTCCTGCTTCAACACCTCCGGCTCGTAAACCTTTTCGACCACCACTATCGTACCATCGGCAGAGCCGATCACCTGATTGGGATTATGCACCAACTCTCTCTTCGGAATACGGAAGAACCTTATCACCACACCTGCCAAAAGCCATACAAAAGCTATGAGAACATACCAATAGATCTGCCAATGGCGAACAAAATAAACAAGAACGGAAGTTATGATGATTGCCAACACTATGGCAACCGCACTAATCTTATAGCCCTCTCTATGTATATACATCTTATTATGTCTTTCAATTCAACAAACCCGGGAAACAAGTACTAAGAAACTGCACGACACTCAGCACTATCCACATAGCAGGCAGCACCAACAACAGAATATCGAACCTGTCCAGTATTCCGCCATGCCCCGGCAATATATTACCACTGTCCTTCACCCCCATCTGTCTCTTGAACATCGACTCGATAAGGTCTCCGAATGTTCCGACAACGGTTGTTACCACAGCCATCAGCAACCATATATATACGTTTCCGCCAAGCAACTGCCACATAACGACACCTGCCAGAACCGTAGCGGCAAATCCGCCGAAGAAACCCTCCCAACTCTTCTTGGGCGAGTGGCGTTCAAACAATCTTCTCTTGCCGAACTTGCAACCGACAAGGTAAGCGAATGTATCATTGCACCATGCGAATATGAAAATGCTCAAAAGAACATTGCAATCAAAATAATCATGCATTCCGAAAAGCAGATTGCTCAAAGACAACGGCAAAACAATGTAACCGACAGCGGTAAGAGAATATGCCATGGAAGTAAAAGGCTTTGCAGTCTTCTCATACAAAGCCGAAATAGCCAAAGCAATAATGCACAGCAGGCTTGCAAACATGGCAATCGCCGAATATGCAAAGCCGAAAGCATGAGATACCAAAGCAAGATAGGAAACCACGGAAACGAAATAAATCATGGGTGCATTCAACCTTACTTCCGCCTTGGCACTCACGATGATAAATTCCCTCAATGCCAATATCATTATCATGCCGAAGTAAACGGCTGCAACATATCGGTCGATACATACCGCAGCTATTACACTCAAAACATATATTGCCCCTGTTATTGTTCTCTTCGTTAAATCTTTCATCTTCTCAGCCTGCTATAACAAATACATACAACTCTCTGATTTCTTCCTCTATCAAATCGCCGGATTTTATGTTCAGCACCCATTGCGGAGGCGTCTCAGGCATGTTTTCAAGCGTCATTCTATAGCTCTCCTGTATCTGAGACTCGAAAGCAATAACCACCATTATCGGCGTAAAATGCCGCAAGTGAGTACCGGCTCCCTGTGTGGAGGTGATTATTATGCTGCCTGTTCGGGCTATCATGGATTGACAAAGACCTATTCCGACGGTCGTATCCTCGTCATCCATAAATGTCTTGAGTCCGAACTTGACAAGATAAGATTGCAGGCTCGGAGAAAAGGAAACAATCTTGTTCCACTTCCGATAAGCCGCCAGATTACGCAGATTATCGATGAACTCTTTCTCGTCTGCACAATAAACGAACTTGCCTTTGCCCTTCACGAACTTTTCGGCAAACACCATAAGCGGTTCATCCGACAAAGGGCAATACATCTCCGGGTAGTTCGTCGTGGCGAAAGCGGCGTTGCCTTCTTTTTCGAGCAAAGCCGCCCTCAACAGTTTCAAAACTTTTTCCTTTCCGGAGCTGCCTTTCATCTGCTATTCTTCCGCTTTTGTATCTTCTGCCGAAGGTTTCTCTTCCGCTTGCTCTGTCTCGTCATTCCACGGACGCTTTCCGTAAATTTTTTCCACGTCTTCCCTGAATATGACTTCCCTGTCTATGAGTATGGCTGCCAAAGCGTCCAACTTCTCCCTGTTTTCCGACAATATGGATTTGGCTTTCGCATACGCTGCTTCGACCATTCCATGTATCCTGTCATCGATTTTCTCTGCCGTTTTCTCGCTGAACGGTTTCTGGAAGCCGTATTCGCTCTGTCCCGTGGAATCGTAGAAACTCAAATTGCCGATTTCCTTATCCAAACCGTAATAAACAACCATTGCATACGCCTGCTTGGTTACCCTTTCCAAATCGTTCAATGCTCCCGTGGAGACTTCTCCGAACACCAACTCCTCTGCCGCACGTCCTCCGAGCAAAGAAACCATTTGATCCATCAACTGAGCCGTGGTTGTAATCTGTCGCTCCTCAGGAAGGTACCATGCCGCACCCAAAGCGGAGCCTCGCGGCACTATTGTAACCTTTACCAAAGGATTTGCATGTTCCAAAAGCCAACTGACCGAAGCATGACCTGCCTCATGGTAAGCGATGGTACGTTTTTCCTTGGGCTTGATTATTTTCGTTTTCTTTTCCAATCCGCCTATAATCCTATCCACAGCGTCAAGGAAGTCCTGCTTACCTATAATCTTCTTATCGTTCCTCGCCGCTATCAAAGCAGCTTCGTTACACAGGTTCGCAATATCCGCTCCCGAAAAACCCGGCGTTTGCTTTGCAAGGAAATCTATATCGACCTCCTTGCTGTCGTATTTAAGGTTCTTCGTATGAACCTTGAATATGGCTTTTCTTTCTTCCACATCTGGCAATTCCACATGTATCTGCCTGTCGAACCTGCCGGCACGCAGCAATGCTTTATCCAATATATCCGCCCTGTTCGTGGCGGCAAGAATTATCACACCGGCATTTGTGCCGAAGCCGTCCATTTCCGTCAAGAGTTGGTTCAATGTGTTTTCTCTCTCATCATTCGAGCCGGAAGCCAGATTCTTTCCCCTCGCCCTGCCGATAGCATCAATCTCGTCTATGAATATTATGCACGGAGCTTTCTCCTTTGCCGTCTTGAACAAATCTCTCACACGGGAAGCCCCCACACCCACGAACATTTCCACGAAGTCGCTGCCAGAAAGAGAAAAGAACGGCACCTTTGCTTCTCCTGCCACTGCCTTTGCCAGCAAGGTCTTTCCCGTTCCCGGAGGACCTACGAGCAACGCACCTTTCGGAATTTTGCCTCCGAGTTGCGTATATTTCGACGGATTTCTGAGAAAGTCCACAATCTCCTTCACCTCCACCTTCGCACCCTCCAGACCTGCGACATCGGCAAAGGTAACCTTCACATCATTATCCTTATCATAAAGTCTCGCCTTACTTTTTCCCACATTGAATATACCGCCGCCCATTCCTCCTCCGGAAGAACCGCTTCTCATCATTCTGAAAAAGACAATCCATATAACAAGCATAAGAATCATGGAAAAGAAAAACATGGAATTTTCACCGAAAAAACTCTTTCTCGTCTCGCTTTCGACGTTTATTCTGAGATTGGCAATGATTTCCTGCTTCTTCAACTCGCTTTCGATGCCCACGGTGTCCTTTGCAATCCATTGATTCTCCACCGTCTTCAACTGTTCGCGAAAATCATCGTAATTGACGAACTTATAAATATAGAAACCTTTACTTACATCGGAACCGTCGGACAAAAACCCCGGCTTCGGTTTCAAATCCTTATAATCATTATCGTTTTTGATTTTGTCGGGCTTGATATAGACCTCCGCAAACTCCTTATTGACAACATTTATCTTGGAGTAATCCTTATCGAGCAGCACCTTCTGCAATCTGTCCCACTTTATATCCTTGCTTATCGCACTTTCGCCATCACCGGTGAACCATACCACACCCAAAGTAAGGAGAACCAAAAAGTAAATCCAATACAGGTTGAACTTGAACTTACCTCCGCCCAAAGGTCTTCCACCTTTATTGTTTTGTTTGCCTGCCATACTACTCTTCGTCCTCGAAATGAATTTGTTTAACGTCTTTCCACATCGCCTCTATGTTGTAGAACTCTCTCGTTTCAGCCAAGAAAACATGTATCACAACGTCAAAATAATCCAACAACACCCATTGACAATTCTGCAAGCCCTCTACCCTGCGGGGTTTTATGCCTGTCATCTCCCTGACCTGCCTTTCGATTTCGTCTGCCAAAGCATCGACATGAGAAGGCGAATTGGCAGTACAAAGAACGTAGTATTCAAACAACGAACCTTCCACTCCGTCAAAATCAATCAATGTTATCTGCCTGCCTTTCTTGGACTTTATGGCTTCGACAGCTATCTTGGAAAGCACTTCCGCTTCTTTCTTCTGTTTTGTCATCAGTCTGTATTATGAATTTCCTTGCAAAGGTACGAATATATACGGTATATCAAAACGAAAAACCTCACAATTTGTTCACAAGCAATGCCTGCCGCCACCGAAACGCCGCTTCAACTACAATCAAACGCCGATTGAGAAAATTCTTTCGGCGTTTTATTTTCGTGGAACGGCGATTCGATTTTGCGGATTTCCGTTTCATTTCTCTCACAACTCGGCAATCACGGGGACATTCTGCCTCGTAATCCATGCTTCGCCCACCTGAAAGGAGACCGAAGCAAAAGTCTGAACAGACAGAAAACAGTTCCGAAAATGTCAAAAGCAAATCGTGAATAAAGATTATTCTTCGGCTTTGTTCCATGCTGCAAGAAATGAATTGTACCCACAATAAATACTCCAACATTTGAAATTACTTCCACGAAACGATATGTTTTAAGAGATGCATGAAGGATTTATTTTGAGGTTACATTGCAACAAGCCTGTAAATCAGAAATTTTGTCATATCGAACGAAAGGTGTATATTTGCATATAATTATTTATTACAACACGAGCGAAGCGAAAAGCGACCCCGCCGAGAGAGACGTCCTGACAGTCTCCGTCTCCACCAACGACTACGAAGTCTCCCTGTCATGTTCGCAAAAAAAAAACGAAGCCGCAACAGCAGAGACATTCTCATTTCAACTTCCGAATTTCGATTGTTGCATGAGTTGATATCGGATTTTTCGTTCGTTACGGAATTCTATGCTTATCAAGTATCCATTGCATCAACTATCAGACTATCAAAGGAGGAGAAGAGCATCTCTTTTTCAGCCATGACAAAAATTTCCTCACTTTGCACACGGTTTCAAATTATTTCATATTTTTGCAGCATGGTTGGATAAAGACACCGACCATGTCTTATTGAGATTAAGAAGCGCAATGCTTTATCGTATTGTTTAGAAACGTAGGAAATTTCTAATGCGATTGAGATACGAGATATAGCAGGGTTGTTTCTTTACGCTTCCGGCGTAGAGTAGTAACTTATATTATCGTATCTCAGGTTTTTCCTACGACCTCTAAACAAGTAATAAAGTAGCAGCTCTACGCTTCCTTTGTTTTTATGTATCGCCTTCCCGAGCTGCAAAGGCAGAGAAATTCTTTTTCAAATGAAAGAAAATAAGAAAACCGAAGAACTCCAAAGCAGAAGAGAGTTCTTCAAACAAGCGGCAAAGAAGGCTTTGCCAATCATCGGTGCCATTGCTTTGGCAAATGTCCCATTGTTATCCCACGCAGCAGAAAAAGCCCATAGTGGTTGTAATGGTAATGGGTGCAAAGGAACTTGTGAAGGTGGCTGTTATGGTGGGTGCAGAACTGGTTGTGAAAATGGTTGTGGTAGTAATTGCCTTATGGATTGTGAGGGACATACTTTTGTCAGAACTTGCTTTGATTGCAAGGGGTCGTGCAGTGGATGTAATAATGGATGCAAATATTCCTGCCAGAGAACTTGCAAAAATATGAGTTATACCAATCACTAATTATGCTTGGCGATGTCGGCTATTGAATTATAATTATAGTTCAATAGCCGACATTAAAATCAATTCAAATATGAAAGGAATGAAGAAGCTAAGGAAAAGTTGGGGAGATGGAACCACAAGTAAGAATATCACTTTCATTGTTACGAAGGATTGTCAGCTTGCTTGCAAATACTGTTACCTTGTGGGTAAAAACGAAAGCGAAAGAATGAGTTGGGAGGTCGCCAAACAGGCAATCGATTATATCCTCGACAACAAACAGGATTTCCCGGAGCAGTCTGTCATTTGGGACTTTATCGGGGGAGAACCGTTTTTGGAGATTGAGTTGATTGACAAGATTTGCGATTATCTCAAAACGGAGATGTATAGTCGCAATCATCATTGGTTCAATTCTTATCGTTTCTCTTTTTCGACCAACGGTATAAATTATCACACCAAAGAAGTGCAGGATTTCATTAAGAAGAATCATTCACATCTCAGTATAGGAATAACCATAGACGGAACGGAGAAAAAGCACGACCTGAACAGGGTTTACAAAACATCTGGCAAAGGTTCGTATAAGGATGTGGTCAAAAACATTCCTTTGTGGATGGAACAATTTCCAAATGCCGGCACGAAGGTTACGATAAGCAGTGCAGACATTCCGTATATCTGCGAGAGCGTGTTGCATTTGTATTCCTTGGGTATCAAAGAAGTCTATATAAACTGCGTTTTTGAAGATGTGTGGAAAGAGGGTGATGATTTGCTTTTTGAAAAGCAGTTGATTGCGTTGGCGAATGCAATAATCGACAAAGGGTTGTACAATGATTATGTTTGTTCTTTCTTTTCGGAGCGTTTGGGAAAGCCTCTTGACAAAAAGTTGATGAACCAAAATTGGTGTGGAGCGGGGAAAATGCTTGCCATCGATGCACAAGGAAATTTTTATCCATGCACTCGTTTTGCACAATATTCGCTTCGCAGCAAACAAGCAATAGTCATAGGCAACGTAAAGGACGGCATAAACAAGAATAGGTTGCGTCCGTTTCTTTGTCTCGACCGTTGCACTCAAAGCAAACAGGAGTGTATCGATTGCGAAGTGGCAGAGGGTTGTGCATGGTGTCAAGGCGAGAACTACGATGCAGCATCGACAAATACCATTTATCAGCGTGCCACTGCCATTTGCAAGATGCACAAAGCCAGGGTGAGAGCCAATAATTATTATTGGAACAAACTCTATCGCAAATTGGAGTTGGAGAATGAGCGAGAGACTTTCGAGAAAAGCAAGAAAGAGTTGAATCCCAAAATATGTTAGTCGTATGTTGAAATATTTGGTAATATTGTTAGATGACAAGGCTGCTTCGTATTGCTATTACGAGCCGAAAGGAATATGTAATGAGCAGTCTTCTTCGCAAAGCGGTCTTATCGGTTTGCAAGATTTGAAAGATGGTATTCGCTTTGCGATGTTGGAGAATTTGAGCATACAATTCGTTTATCCGAATTTCGATTTGCCGCAGGAATATAAAGAGTTGATTCATTCCATAGATCATAGCAGCGTTCGTTTTGCTACAAGTGGTGAGCAGGCAGAGGTGTATGTAATTGAAGGCTTTGAGATGTTACATGCAACCGAACTTAGGGAAGATAAAGTTTATGTTCTGAGGTGCAAAAAGCAGGAGTTGATGTACCGAAAGGAAGAAATAAAAGCGTTATTCGGCAAGATCAGACGTTTGAATGTTGTGTTTACCGACATGGAAACGTTTGACGATAAAGATTTCGAACCGTACAAAGAAGCTCTTATCGAATTTGCAGACGCTTTATCGGAAACGCTTAAAACGGAACAAGATTTCCAATTCAATCTTTTGACGGATAGAGTTATGTTGGAGCAAATGAATAACTGTGAAGCCGGCATAGAGAATATCACTTTGGCTCCGAACGGGAAGTTTTATTTGTGTCCTGCGTTCTATTATGAGAATGCAGATGATTGCATCGGCACCTTATCGGAAGGATTGGATATAAAGAACAGACAACTCTTAAAGTTGAAGTATGCTCCTCTTTGCAGAGTTTGCGATTGCTACCATTGCAAGAGGTGTGTTTGGCTTAATCATCGCTTGACCTTGGAAGTCAATACACCATCTCATGCCCAGTGTGTGGTGTCTCATTTGGAGCGTAATGCATCAAAGTATTTGATTGAGAAAACCGGCTTGAATGCAAAAGAAATCAAGGAAATAGATTATTTGGATCCCTTTGATGTAAGGGAACAATGGTAAAAAAAGAAACAGGAAATGAAAAAACAGATAGGTAAAGTAAGTTTGGAAGAAAAGGAAGAGATACTTTCTTTGTTTGAAAGGCGTAACGGACTGACCGAGTTGTCAAAAATCGTTACTGCGGATAATGTCGATTTGTACGAGAAACTTGTTAAAGACTTGGGAGAGACGAGTCGTAAGTTTCAAGATTGGTGGAGCAGAATGGGAAACAAGTATCAATGGGAAAGTGTCGAGGGTGGTAACTGGGAAATCGATTTCGATACTTGTGAAATCTACTTAAATTGTTAGTTATGCAGTTACTTATGATTGGAACATCCGAGTTGTTGATAATCGGAGGAGCTGTTTTGTTGCTTTTCGGCGGCAAGAAAATACCTGAATTGATGAGAAGTCTGGGCAAAGGGGTAAAAGAGTTCAAAGATGGTATGAATGAAGTGGGAAATTCTTCATCACAGCAGGAGGACAATAGTGTTAATCCTGATGAAAATACACAAGAGAAAATTCATGCTGATTATTCAAGCCGAGAAACAGGAATAAATGAGAAAGAAAAAGGACAGTAACCGATTGACATTTGCAGAGCATATAGACGCTTTACGTTTTATGCTCTGCAAAATTGTCATCGTTGTTACGGTATTGAGTATTGTTGTGTTCTGCTTTAAGGACACAACTTTTTCTATATTATTTGCCCCAAAGGATTGGCAGTTCGTAACCTATCGATTGATGGAAGATATTGTTAACAGCATGGGAATAAGTTTCCGATTTGCACCATATAAGGTCGATTTGATAAGTACGGAATTATCTGCTCAGTTCATGACGCATATAAGCACTTCTATGTATTTGGGATTACTATTGGCTTCCCCTTATATATTGTTTGAATTGTTCCGATTCGTTATGCCGGCTTTGTATAAGAATGAAAAACGAGCATCCATTGTTGTCGCTATATCTATGTATCTGCTTTTTGCAGTAGGTGTTTTCATGAACTATTATATCATATTTCCAATCTCCTTTCGATTTCTTGGGACTTATCAGGTTGCAGAGAATATAGCCAATACCATTACACTATCTTCATATATCAAGACATTTTCAACGCTTACTTTTGTTTTGGGCTTGATTTTTCAGTTGCCTGTGGCTGCATTCATTTTAGCTAAAATGAATGCATTAAAGGTCGATTTTTTGAGGCATTATCGCAGACATGCTTTTGTAGCTGTTCTTGTTGTTTCGGCTATAATAACTCCGCCGGATGTCTTTACATTGATTTTGGTCTCTCTTCCGATGTATTTGCTCTATGAATGCTGTATTTTGATTGTCGCAAGAACAAAAGCCAAGGTATGAATTGCTTGATGTACGCTTTATTTCTCGATTTGAATGGAATTACATGCGATTTTAATCGACTGATATTTTGTGAGATAGAATTTAATTTTCATTTTTCATGGAAAAAGATTTGGTATGTCGGAGAAAAAAATGTAATTTTGCAATCCCAATTCACACGTAACCGTTAGGGTTGAATGGAATTGGAGAGATGGGTGAGTGGCTGAAACCAACAGTTTGCTAAACTGTCGTACTCGAATAAGGGTACCGGGGGTTCGAATCCCCCTCTCTCCGCAGTCTTTCCGAAACGAGTGGTTGGGGAAAGGTAAAACGGGGTATAGCGTAGTCCGGTTATCGCGCCACATTTGGGATGTGGAGGCCGCAGGTTCGAATCCTGCTACCCCGACAAAAGAACCATGGGACTGGTTCTTTTTTTTGAGGGGTCTAGTAGCTCAGCTGGATAGAGCAACTGCCTTCTAAGCAGTAGGTCCCAGGTTCGAATCCTGGCTAGATCACAAAAATAGTGGGTTAATTGTGGAAAGCGGCGACTTTTAATAGGTTGTCGCTTTTATTTTGTCCGGAATTTGATAGCCTTCTTGAGTTCATTTTACCGATAATGCTTTATAGCAGAAAGAGAATAACGATGTAAGCGAAACAAAAAGGGAATTTCACTTTCTGCTTCGAGTTTGAAAATGCCTATATTTACCTTCGTTACCCATTTAATCATGAAACCAAATGTACAATTTCCCTCATTACGCGACAAGGACTTGCGGATAATCGAATCATAAAGGTTGTCGTCAGATAAATCCGTGGCAAGCGTGTCATCATTTTCTATACCCAAGATGTACAAAAACATTACGCAACAAATGGAAGAATGGCATATAAATCCGTCAGCAAAGTTTTTGGAAGCAATACGTAACCTACGTTTGTCAAAATATTGATTGTTTTCACGTTATCCTGCAATGCGTTTTGTCGAATTGCGAAAGACATTTGCCATTCCTCTTACAATCTTATCACAAAAGTTTTCGTGACAAATGCTTGAAGATTGGTTTCGCCGTGATTACTCCTTTTTGAGTTTGTAAGGACTAAAAAATGTGTACGAAATCCGATTCGATTTTTGGTTTTAAGGTAATATTGAGTGAAAGGTGCTTTCTAATACTTCAATCTCAGCCTGCAACCCCAGTATCCGCCGTGTGCGTCTTCTTCCGTAGAGAAGGAACGTATTATTTCCACGCCAAGACATGACAATATGTTATCCACACCCATGCCGATTTCGTAATATGGTTTGTATTCGCCGTATAGTGCTTTGCCATATACGAATTCGTTCATTCTGTATTGTTTCAAAAAAGGTGTCATGTCGGAGAAAAATCCTCCTGAGTTTATTTGCAGAAAACATTGTATGTATTCTTTTCTGTAAAACCGCTTATCGAAAGCAAGGAGGTTGAAACCATAAGTATCTGATATTATTCCGAAAGATTGCATGGGAGTGAAATAAAGCCCTTGATTGGTATTTCCTATTATCTTTCCGCCTTTCAGCATTATATCTGTTGCCATTCTTTTCCCTATGAACAGTCTTTCGGATATTGTAAACGATACTGTGCCGTATGATTTCCTGTAATCATTCAAAAGAAAGTTGTGTGTGTAATTCGCAGAAAGGTTTGTCGGGAGTTCGTTCAAGCGGGAGTTCAGACTTTTTTTGTTCTTTCGTTTCCGTGAGGGACGGAAAAAGATTTCCATTCCTGCGTTCAAATATGAGTAGTCTTTATCGAGTGTCTCAAAACTCGTTTCCCCGTCATAGTAAACATTGGAATAAAGATTGCGAAGTCCCACGGCAGGAGAAAATCCGAGACCCGAACGTAATTCGTAAAGGTATGTCATCGAAATTTTACGGTTATAGGAAAGGTAGTAGTTCCTCCATGGAGCGAAGGAATAGTAAAGCACATCATAATTTGCTGTATTAGGCATATAAGTATTGTCTTCGTATGAAAGGGTCAAGGCATTGGCTGGAAAAGCATAAACAGAAGCCGGCTTGCGTTTGAGGCTTATGCCGGCTGAAAGTCCGTATTTGAATTTTTTGTCTTCCGTTCCGTATGCCAAAAGCCACTTGAAACCAAATCTTTTGCTGAATTTGGGATTGGTTCTGCCACTTAATCTCAGTCTTACACCCTCCACGGGATTATAGCTTGCAAAACGCTCTACGGGTCCGAAATCTATGAATCCCATAGAGAGGTAATTGTCGGACAAAAGACCTGAAAATCTCTCCTGCATAAGCAATCTGCCTGCTCTTTCCAAGTCCCTTTTGTCTATGGGTGCATATTTTACTTGCGAAAGTCCGCATATAACGGACAACAATGCAAAAATAAAAAACAGAATTCTTTTCATACGCTGTTTATTGCATGTTGCTGCAAGCCAAAGCGGCTGTCGAAAAAGCTATTTGCAGATTAAAGCCGCCTGTATCGCCATCGAAATCCAGCACTTCTCCTGCAAAGTACAACCCTTTTACTATTTTCGATTGCATACTTCGGCAATCAACCTGTGATAAATCCACTCCGCCTTTGGTAACTATGGCTTCATACCAACCCATATCCCCTATTATCTCATCTTTGTTGTGTTTGAGGTATAGCATTATCGCTTCTGCGTTGCCGAGCCTGTGTTTCTGCACTTCCAAGCTCTCTTTCTGTTTTTTCAACCAAAACTTGTAATCCCGTACGAGGGGTTCGGGCAACCATGCTCTCAAAATATTATCCGTACTTTGTCCGACTCGTTCTTGCAAAACCCTGCTTATTTCTTTTTTGAGTTTTTCTTCGCTCAATTTGGGCTTCATATCCACGGATACGAACAGTCTTTCCTTTTTGTAAAGCCTTTCTGCAATCTTACGACTCAGCCGCAATATGACAGGTCCTGCAAGCCCGTATTCGTCCAAACTCATATCCCCGAAATCACTCTCCAATATTTTTCCTTTATCATCAAGAATGCAAACCTGCACATTCTTTACGGTATAATTTTGCAGGCTTGCAGGGTGTGCAATCCTTGTCCTTATTCCAACCAAAGCCGGCATTGTGGGAGTGATTTTGTGTCCGGACTGATACGCAAGTCTTATGCCATCTCCATTTGAACCTGTGGCAGGATAAGATTCTCCGCCGCAACAAAGCAATACTTTATCGGCATGAAACACATCACCGTCAAAGCACCTTACCCCCTTGACAGCATTGTTCTCAATCAATATTCTTTCCACGCCCTTGTTGCAAACCAAATCGACATTCTTCGAGGCTTCGATTTTCCTGACCAATGAAAGAAATACATCAAGGCTTTTGCCGCTGCGTGGAAATACTCTGTGTCCTCTCTCTTCAACAAGGGGCAATCCCAAGTCTTCGAAAAAATTTATCGTATCTTGATTCGAGAAAAATGAAACGGCGTTTCGCAAATTTCTTTCGCCGTTTGAACAGTATGGAAGGAAGTCATTGATTGGCAAAGTGTTTGTAAGGTTGCATCTTCCCTTGCCGGTGATACGCAGTTTCAGCCCTGCTTGTCTCATTTTCTCCAAAACGAGAACCCTTTTTCCTGTACCGCACAAACGTACCGCCGCCATCAAACCTGCGGCACCACCTCCGATAATCAGAATATCGAACCTGCCGGATTTATTTCTTGGATTCATAACCGAAGATTTGCAAATCCCGTTCGCTGTTTCGCCAATCCTTCTTCACTTTGATAAGCAATTCCAAGAAACATCTCTTTTCCGTGAACGCTTCTATGTCTTTTCTTGCCTCCGTTCCCACTTTCTTTATCATACTTCCGCCTTTACCGATGAGGATTTTCTTTTGGCTTTCTCTCTCGGTATAGATAACAGCTTTTATACGGTTTATTTGCTCATCTTCTTTGAACTCTTCTATTGCCACTTCAGTGGAATAAGGGATTTCTTTGTCATAGAACAACAATATCTTCTCACGTATGATTTCGCTCACTATGAATCTCATACTTCGGTCGGTCAGCATTTCCTTGTCATAGTAGGCAGGCGATTCCGGCAAATGGCTTTTCACCAATTCCATCACCCTTTCCATACCCATCGAATGCAAAGCACTGCAAGGAACGACCTCAGCTCTCGGAATTTCTTTCTGCCAATGTTCGATTACTTCTTTAACCTTCTCCTGCGAGGCCAAATCTATCTTATTGATTACAACTATCACAGGAATATTACTGCGGCATATCTTTTCGTAGATATTCTTGTTCTTTATCTCTTCGCCCATATCCGTAACGACAAGAAAGACATCTGCATCGGACAATGCCCCTTCCACTTGTTGCAACATACATTGTTGTAATTTGTAATGAGGATTAAGTATGCCGGGGGTATCGGAAAAAACTATCTGGAAATCTTCTCCGTTCACCAAGCCCAGAATTCTATGCCGTGTGGTTTGACATTTGCGTGTTATGATGCTTACTTTTTCGCCTACAAGGGCATTCATCAATGTCGATTTGCCCACATTGGGATTACCTATTATATTTACGAAACCTGCTCTATGTTTCATCGTAGATTGTAATTTGTTTGCTATATGATACCTTCGCTGATTAGGTCATGAATATGGACAATGCCCAAATATTTGTTGTCATTGTCGGTAACGACCAACTGTGTGATATGCCATTGTTGCATGAGATTGAAAGCCTCCACGGCGTATGCCTCCGCATTTATGCACTTAGGGTTTCTCGTCATTATACTTTCAGCCTTTTGCTTTCGAGTATCTATCACCTCATTGTTGTTCAACATGCGACGCAAGTCCCCATCGGTTATTATCCCGACAACCTTGTCATTTTCGGTAATGACGGCACAACCCAATCGCTTGCCGGAAATCTCCATTATGCTTTCGGCTATCGATGTGTTTTTGGAGATACACGGTCTTTCGTTCCTCGGATATAAATCTCCGACTTTGAGATAAAGCCTCTTTCCGAGGCTTCCTCCCGGGTGATACTTAGCAAAATCAGCCGCAGTGAAGTTTCTGCAAAACAAGAGACACACAGCCAAAGCGTCTCCCATGACCAACTGAGCCGTGGTACTCGATGTGGGAGCAAGATTATTCGGACATGCCTCCTTTTCGACAAAACAACTTATTCTATAGTCCGCACTCTTCGAGAGATACGAATCTTCGCTTCCCACCATTGCAATCAACTTGTTGCCCATTGCCTTTATCAATGGGACAAGTACCTTTATCTCCGGAGTATTCCCGCTCTTTGAAATGCAAATCACCACATCCTCCGGTTGAATCATTCCCAAATCGCCATGTATTGCCTCTGCAGCGTGCATGAATATGGAAGGCGTCCCTGTTGAATTTAATGTCGCAACGATTTTGTTGCCTATCAAAGCACTTTTACCTATACCGCTTACGACAACCCTGCCTTTGCAGGCGAACAAAAGTTTTACTACTTCCACGAACTCCTCATCGACATGGTTCAGCAGGTTTTCGATGCAGACAACCTCTGTTCTAATTGTCTGTTTTGCTGTTTCTAAAATCTCGATATCGCTTTTCACCATTATATTTTTCATTCAAAACACCTGTTCTGTGCGAAAAAAGTCGTACTTTTACATACTCAAAACCAGAACAAGCTCGCTCAACATTTTGGCAGCAAAGTTACAAAATATCTGATGAAGCATATTGATACATTGAAGCCTGATTTCAAGGAGGGCATCAATTCGGCACTGAAAAGATTATTCGGATTCGATAAATTCAAAGGTAATCAAGAGAAAATCATAACGTCATTGCTTGATGGCGAAGATGTTTTTGTCATTATGCCGACAGGAGGCGGCAAAAGCCTATGCTATCAATTACCCGCTTTGATTTCGAAAGGCACGGCTATTGTCATTTCTCCATTGATTTCTTTGATGAAAAACCAAGTCGATTTCGTCAGAAGCGTAAGCACCAATCCTGCTATTGCTCATTTTCTCAATTCAACGCTTAACCGACATGAAATAGCACAAGTCAGGGACGACCTTTTGAACGGACGAACCAAAATATTATATGTAGCTCCCGAGTCTTTGAACAAACAAGAGAACATAGAACTGCTGCAAAGCATACATATAAGTTTCTATGCGATAGATGAGGCACATTGCATTTCCGAATGGGGACACGACTTCCGTCCGGAGTACAGGCGAATACACCCTATAATACAGAATATTTCGGGAGAAATTCCTATAATTGCACTGACAGCAACAGCCACTCCGAAGGTACAACAAGATATATTGAAGAATCTCGAAATCCAAGATGCCAAAATATACATCAGTTCTTTCAACAGACCGAACTTGTACTATGAAATAAGACCCAAGCCGAAAGATGAGATGCAACTGAATAAGGAAATCATACGGTTCATCAACAATCATCAGGCTCAAAGCGGCATAATCTATTGCCTCAGCCGTAAAAAGGTGGAAGAATTGACCGAAACACTCGTCGTCAACGGCATAAAAGCTTTGCCTTATCATGCAGGCTTGGACGCAGGCATGCGGGCGGCAAATCAGGATATGTTCATACGTGAAGAGATAAACGTGATTGTCGCAACGATAGCTTTCGGAATGGGAATAGATAAGCCAGATGTGCGATATGTCATACATTACGACATGCCGAAAAGCCTTGAAGGGTACTACCAAGAGACCGGAAGAGCGGGTCGGGACGACGGAGAGGGAATCTGCATTGCCTTTTACGCCGAGAAGGACATGGAAAAGTTGGAAAAATTCCTTACCGACAAACCCGTGTCCGAAAGAGAGGTTACCCAGCAACTGATAGACGAGACAGTATCATACGCAGAGAGTTCCCAGTGCAGGCGTAAGATTTTGTTGAAATACTTCGGAGAAGATTACGAAAAGGAGAACTGCGGAAGTTGCGATAATTGTGTTCACCCCAAACCTCTTATCGAGGCAACCGATGCCGTAAAAGAATTCATCAATGTGGTAATCGAGACCAAGGAACAATACAAACCTGCGTATATAGTCAAGATTCTGGTAGGTGAAATCACGGCAGAGATAAAAACAAACCGACATCACAAGTTGGATGTCTTCGGAGCAGGAAAGGAGTATCCCGAAACCTTTTGGAAAGCCGTTGCAAGGGTTTGCATCATCAAGAATCTCCTGAAAAAAGACATTGAAAAATACGGACAACTGAAACTTACGCAGGAGGGTGTCGACTTCTTGAAGCGACCTTTCCCGATACAGGTTCCCATGGATAGGGATTTCAGCGAAGATAGCGAAGAAGCACAACCGGTCAGCGGCTCGAATGCTTCTTCCGACCCTGTTTTGTACAACATGTTAAAGGAGATACGTAAGCAGACTGCGGATAAGGAAGGGGGGTTACCTCCGTATGTGATATTCGAAGACCGTTCTCTGATGGATATGTGCGTGCAATATCCTATAACTTCGGAGGAATTAAAGAATATCACAGGCGTAGGAATTCATAAGGCACAAAAATATGGCAAGCCATTCATCGAAGCAATAAAGTCTTACGTCGAAGCAAACGATATAACACGACCGCAGGATTTGGTAATCAAGTCTGTCGTCAACAAGTCGGGGTTGAAAGTCTTCATCATAAAAAGCATTGACAAAAAACTCCCTTTGGAAAGCATAGCCGAATCGAAGAACATGGATGTCGATGAGTTGCTTACAGAGATAGAAAGCATAGTCTCCTCAGGCACAAAACTCGATATAAGCTACTACATCGAAGAAAACATAGATCCGGAACATCAGGAAGAAATAAATGCAGCCCTTATGGACATGGAAACAGATGATGTGGACGAAGTATTGGAGGAACTCGGAGAGAACGAATACACAAAGGAAGAAGTAAGACTGATGCGAATACAGTTTTTGACAAAATACGGACAATAAAATCATGGAAAGAATAGCAAGTCTCGGATTATTGGAGAAACATCTTAGCCAAAATCCCCGATTGCAATGTATAATAATTGCCGATGGCAATACTTTGGAACATTGTTTGCCGAATTTGATTTATAATGTCGGCTCTTTAAGCGAGGCACAAATCATAGAATTGGAACCTGGAGAAAACTCCAAAGACCTCGGAACCTATCAATCGATTATAGAAGCCCTTATGGAGCAAGGAGCCGACCGAGACACCAAGTTGATTGCCTTGGGCGGCGGAGTAGTCTGCGATATTGCCAACTTCGTAGCCGGTACCTTCAAAAGGGGCATAGGAACCTATCTTATCCCAACCACGACACTTGCCATGGTAGATGCAGCCATAGGAGGCAAATGCGGCTTGAATGTGCGAAACGTAAAGAACCAGATAGGTTTGTTCCATGAGGCAGAACTCGTTTGCATAGACAATGAATTTTTGAAAACGCTGCCTGCAAGACAAATAGAAAACGGAGCCGTCGAAATGTTGAAAACCGCTTTGATTTCGGACAAAGCCCTTGCTCTCGCAATGATGCAAACATCTCCTTTGAAAATCGGAACCGACCGGAGGTTCATCAAACAGTGCATAAAGATAAAACAGAACATAGTCAAACAGGACAAGTTCGACAGGTTTGAAAGGAAACTCCTAAACTTCGGTCATACCATAGGCCATGCCATCGAAAGCCTCGCATTGGAAAACGGCAAGGATTTACTGCACGGAGAAGCCGTAGCCTCGGGAATGTATTACGCAGCCGCCCTTTCAAAAGACATAGGGGTCGATAATCGAAAACTTTTGCAAAACTACCTTTCCACCTATTACGAAATAGAGAAAATCTCCGATGCCATATCCGAATTGTTCGATTACATGAACAACGACAAAAAGAACAAGAACGGACACTGCAATTTCGTACTCTTGGAAGACATAGGAAAGGGTATTTACGACCAAGTCATAGCAAAAGAAGATATAATCAGAGCCATATCATAAAACGTATGACCGTTTCGGCAAAGCAAATCGGCGGAAGAAAAAATTCTTTTGCCGCTTTGCTTTTTTCTTTCGGCGTTTTGTTTTCGTGCTTTTCCGTATGTGTTCGTCTGCTTCGTATCCCGAGTGTTTCCGTATGCGTATCCGAATGCGGAAATCGACATTTCTTGCAATGTCTCGGTGCATGGGGGTAGCATATATTTCTCAACCGAGAGTATAGGCGATAAAACCCACCGACTAACGATGTTTCGACTGTTCTCCTTGTGCAAAATCGGATAAATCCTCATGTAAAAATTTTTTCCTCGGAGCTTACACTCAAAAAGAGGTGGTCTTTTACCCCAAAAGAGGTACTCTTTTACTATAAAAGACCACCTCTTTTGTATCTTCCCCTCCGCGGAAAATTTCTTCCGCACCGCTTTTTTTATTTTCCGGTGAGGTTTTCTCGGAATCAGACTTATCTACCTCACGGTAAATCGACGCTTTTTGCAGCGTTTCAACGTATGGTTACAATGTATTTCTCAATCAGTCCGAGCGGATGGTAGCTATCCTTTGCTTTTCGCAAGCCCTCCAAGCCGAGGTCTTCTTCTCGATTTATGTAAATGAAGTTTGCCGGCAGGTGTTCTGCCATTTGTTGGTTTATCATGGCGAACGAACCTTCGAGGTTACGATCCGCCTTTTCTATATGGGTGTCGAACGTTTCACTGTTTATGCGACTGCCTATGCTGAACGCCGCAATATTTCCGTCAACTCTTATCATGCCTGCAAAAATGCCCAATTCCTCCATATTGGAAAGCAGATATTCGACAATTTTCCTTTCCTTTCGATAATCCGACAGAAGTTCAGGGTGTCGCAAAGCAGCCTCTTCTATCCATTTATTCTCGAAGGCAAGACATTCCGATACGTTTTCCGGCTTCACGACTTCAAATTCCCAATCGTAAAGCGACTTGAATTTGTTTATGTGGTTGCGTTTCGGTTGATACTTCCTTCCTTTGAGATTTTGCAAGTCCTCTCTCGAATACAGGTAATCGAAAAAATCACGTCTCAAAACGGGGTCGAATGCTCCCTGAATGCTTTCCGGCGGCACTGTATCGCCGCATATAAGCATCATTACAAAGCCTCTTTCACGTGCATCTTCTTTCAATAGTTTCAAAACTTCGTTTTTGTTTCCATCTCCCAAGGGATAATGGTAGCAGACTGTTTTTTCATCGAAATATATCCTTACGGCAAGGCAGTCTTCTACCACTGCATATTCCCCATGGTACAGGAATGAATACGCACAAAGATTGGCAAGCGAAGATTCCGCATTTTTGATTTGCGGCATAAGGTCATGAAACCGCTCGAAGAGCAATCTGTCTTGCGGAGTTGCTGTTTTGAAATCGATCATGGCTCGAAATTTGGCTGCGAAATTACGAAAATAATTACCTTTGCAGTTCATTGGGACTTTGAGTAACACGATTCGGAGACCTGCGGTTTAATTGCCGTAAGTTGTTTCTCCGTAAATCGTATTCCAAACAAAGATTTATGAAGGTCAAAATAGAAGAAAATGCAGGTTTCTGCTTCGGTGTGGTATCGGCGATAGAGACCTGCGAAAGGGAATTGAAACAAGAGAAGGAGCTTTACTGCATAGGAGACATTGTGCATAACAGCGAAGAGGTCGATAGGCTGAAAAGGCTGGGACTTCGCATAATAGACAAGGAAGATTTGAGCAACTTGAAAGATTGCAAGGTCATGATACGGGCTCACGGCGAGCCTCCTTCTACTTATAAGACTGCCGAAGAAAACCATATCAGCATTATAGATGCCACGTGTCCCATTGTGCTTAAATTACAGAAAGATGTGAGGAAAGGCTACTTGGAGATGAAGGAATGCGGAGGCCAAACAGTGATTTTCGGTAAGAAAGGACATGCGGAAGTCGTAGGCTTGGAAGGGCAAACCGACAATACAGCCATAGTGGTAAGCAAAACAGAGGATTTGAACGATATAGACTTCACCAAACCCCTGCATATATTTTCTCAGACCACAAAAAGCAGAGAAGACTTCATGTTCTTGGTCGAACAGATACGCCGAAGAATGAAAGCGAACGACAATGAGGAGAATTTATTCGTTACGGACAGCATTTGCAAAAGAGTCGGGGCAAGAAGCAAAACCCTGTTGGAATTTGCCGACAGCGTGGATGCAGTATTGTTTGTCAGCGGCAGACATTCCTCAAACGGCAAATACCTGTTCCGTCTCTGCAAAGACCACAAACAGGAGACCTATTTCATTTCCGGCAAACAGGACATAGACTTGGCGGAAATGCGAAAATATGAGACCATAGGCATAAGCGGAGCAACCTCCACGCCTATGTGGTTAATGGAAGAAATAAGGAATTATGTACTTGAAGCATCTGAAAATAGCGAACTTTAAGAACATCTCCTCTTTTGACGAAGACTTTGCGGCAATCAACTGCTTCGTTGGGGATAACGGCGTAGGGAAAACCAATATCTTGGATTCCATACACTACCTCAGTTTTTGCAAAAGCTATTTCGGTCAAAACGATTTCGATTCCATAAAGAAAGGCGAAGACTTCTTCTTGATCAGCGGATTATACGAGGGTAACAATACGACGGAAAACTATCTCTGTTCATTGCAAAAGAACGGAAAAAAAATAATGCGGCATTCCGATAAGGCATATCAAAGACATTCCGACCATATCGGCAGATTGCCGGCAGTAATCATCACTCCCAACGACCATAGTTTGATAGACGGCAGCAGCGAATCGAGAAGGAAATTCATCGACATTACCGTTTCACAACAAGATAAGCTCTATCTGAAAACACTGATACGCTACAATAAGGCGGTGGCTCAAAGAAACCGCATGTTGAAAGACCATAAGGCAGGCGGCTGTCTCGATATGATAAGTTTGCAGATAACAGAAGACCAGATTACTTCCTATGCCGAGGAAATCCAAAGAAAAAGAAAAGAATTTTTTGTCGATTTCGCCACGCCCTTTTCGGCATATTACAGTCATATAAGCGGCGACAGGGAAGCGGTAAGCATAGAATACAAAACATACGAAGGTAATTTGTCGGACTTATTGCTTCGAAACAGAGACAAGGATTTGGCTGTCGGCTACACCACAACAGGCATTCACAAAGATGATTTGTTGTTTTGCTTATCGCAAAACCCGATAAAGAACTTCGGTTCGCAAGGTCAGCAAAAGACTTACCTGCTTGCATTGAAACTTGCACAGTTCGACTACCTTTGCAACAAACTCAGGGAAAAGCCAATCATCATGATAGATGACATTTTCGACAAATTGGATTTCAACAGAGTCAATACGCTGCTGCAACTCTTGAAGAAAGAACAATTCGGTCAGGTATTCATAACGGACACTCACCCCGACAGAATAGAAACGCTTATAGACGAAGCACTGAAAGAGCGGACAAAAATATTCAGACTATGATTTATCGGAACGGGAAGTATAACAATTACGGGAAAAAGAAGAGAGGAGCTGCGGAAGCAAAAGAACTGCCATTGAAAAACGTCTTGCAATCATGGTTCGATGAGCATGAAATACCTTCGGACTTCAATGCGGCGGAAATAATTGCTGCATGGGAAGACCTGACCGGCGATTTGGTGAAGAAACTGACCAAAAAGGTTTTTGTCGAAAACAAGACACTTTACGTTTATGTCAATTCGCCTGCTTTGAAAACAGAGTTGATGATGATTCGCAGCGAATTGTGCGAGAAACTCAATGGTAGGCTTACCGGAAGCAGGGTAAAGGCGATAATAATAAAGTAAACCGGTATGATTTCTTTCAAATCGCTTCTGCAAAATCCCGTAATCAAAAAGAGCCTATCGCTTTTCTCAACCGATGTATTGGTCAGAGGAGCCAATTTCCTGCTCATTCCGGTTTTTCTACACCTGATGACAAAGAACGACTTCGGCGTTTACGGCTATCTCTACAACTTTGCGATGACTTGCTCTGTCATTCTCAACCTCGGATACCACAGTGCTTTACCCAAACTATACATCGAGACATCGGAAAACAGGAAAGACAATGCTTCCATGCTGTTCACATTAAGCATAAGTCTGTTCGGGTTTCTTGCATTCATATTTGCATTGTTCTATATCACCGATGCCGACTATGCTTTCTTCAATATCGTCAACAACAGCAAAGATGTGCAATTCGATTACAGGTCTTATCGTCCGTATCTCTTCATTGCACTCGCCTCGATGATATTCTCCAATTTTCTTACCTATTATTTCATATCGGCAAAGAAGATAAAGAATATACAAGCCTTCAATCTGATAAGGATGTTTGTCTGTAATATTGCCGTTATAACGGTATTGTATCTCAGCAAAGATACCGATAAGGTTTTGCTCCGTTTGAGCATAACATACGTAACGGAGTTCCTGTTGTGCTGTGTGTTCGCAAGAAGTTTCTTAAAAGAGATTTGGTGCAAGTATCGCAAGGATTACATGCTTCGAGCATTGAAAATAGGCTTGCCGCTAAGTTTTGTGGGACTTGTAAACTCGGTTGTGAACTTCGGAGACAAACAATTCATCATGCTTTACTGCGGAAGCGAAGCCATGGGGGCTTATAACCTTGCCACTCTTTTGGCAACAATACCTTTAATCGTCTTTCAATCGTTCAATTTCGTATGGTTGCCGAATTTTCTGGGAGAAAAGAACCTTCAAACCCTTAAAAAGAAAAATGACCGCAATGCAAAAATAATCTTATCCGTACTTTTGCTGCTTTCCATTTTCATCTGGTTCGGTTCATACCTGCTTTTGCAATGGAATATCTTCCCTCGCAATTATGGAGAAATAACAAGCTACCTGCCTATGCTGCTGCTTTCGCAGGTCTTCGCAGCACTAATCCTATATTACTTCAATTATTTCACCTATTTCGAGAAAACACATATACCGATGGTTATTTCCGTATGCGGAGCCTTTGCAGGATATTTGCTCTACTCACTTTCGGCGGAAAAATTCGGAGCAATAGGAATATCGACTTCGATTGCTGTAATCAACATTGCAATAACGCTGCTCTATATCATCTTTTCCAATCACTATATCAACAAGAGAATTAAAGCAACAGCCTGATTGAAATTCGTTCGGAACTTATTCGCAACGGTATAAAAAGAAAAGAGATTTGGGTTACCAAATCTCTTTTCTCCTTTCTTTGAAGCGCCCCCTTTAGGACTTGAACCTAAGACCCCATGATTAACAGTCATGTGCTCTAACCAACTGAGCTAAGGAGGCTATCAAACATTCATCCTTATGAAAACGAGTGCAAAGGTACACCAAAAACCAATACCCACCAAATTTTTCGGCAACTTTTCTTGACAATTTATCGCAACACACTGATAAACACCGAAATATTTTTCAATTTCAGATACTTTTTGACGACTAAACTCTCGTGAAATACGGTAAATCTGCGAGCTGTAATGAATAATAGAGATAAAAAACAAAAGAAACCGCACAAAAATTGTTGACTCGACTTCTTCTATTTCGTGATGTTTGAAGCTTTCCAACGAATTACTCGCCTATCGATTTCTTCGTTGTGTTCCGAGCATGATGATATAAACGCCATCGGTCATATCGCAAAAACCTATTCATAAAGTCTCCTGAACGATTTGCGAGTGAATGCTTTTACACTCTCATCATCGAGATCAAGAATTTGAAGTGGCGAGTTTTTCTGCAATATCTCTAATTCCACAATAAGAAATCCTTCACAGAGTTCGAATGCAATGCGAATATCATTGCCCCTGTCTGTATTTTACACCATTGGAGCGATTGTGCCGCCGAGTACAATGGTGTCTTGTCCGTCGTAAACCACAGCATCTTGTCCTGCCATGGGAGCAAAGACTGGTTGTTCAAAGTCTATGCGTATGCTTTCGGGAATTTGCATGGTGTCAATCGTCTTATCGTTATTGCCGGTCATGTAGAGAAAACCGAAAGTTCCTTCGTCCTTACCTCTTATCTTGATAAGAAAGCGTTGTTGTGAAGAGAAAGATAGGACTTTCTCCATTTGGTGAATGTGAATATCCTTCAAATGGAGATGCTTTGCAAAACACTCCTCTTTCTTACCGGCTATTATTGTATTGCTTTGCGGAATAAGTTTGCAGACATAGAGCTTTTCTGTTGTATTCAGGCCTTTCCATTGACCTATCGTATAAAAAGGATAACCGTTATGGGTTCCAACTTTATTACCTCTTTCATCTATTACCTCACCTCCCGATAAGGCGTCCACTTCCGGCAGTTCCTCTCTCAGAAACTCGCTGTACGACTTTCCCTCCGTGAAGCATAGTCCGTAGCTTTCCCTTTGTGCAGCAACATCATGCAATCCGTTTTCATCCGCATATCGTTTTACATCTTGTTTCAGTCTCTCGCCAAGAGGCAACAACAATCGTGAGCGTTGCTCCCTGCTCAGACGATAAAGCATATAAGATTGGTCTTTCCATCTGTCCTTTGCCATTCGGATAAAATGGTCGTTTCCGTTTCGTACAAGCCTTGCATAATGTCCCGTTGCCACATAACGTATATTCATCTTGTCGGCAAAGGACAGCAAAGCTGGAATTTTCAATTCGGCATTGCAGTGTGTGCAAATATTCGGGGTACGTGCGGCGAGGTACTCTTGCTTTAGTTTCTCCATGACTTTGTAGCGAAAGTCTTTTCTGACATCTTCCACATATAAAGGAACGGAAAACCTTGTACATGCCTCTTGCAGAAGCGTCAAATCCTCCTTATCTCCGCATGTATGCAGATGCAAACCTATCACATCTAACTCTTCACGCAAAAAAAGAGCGGCGGAAAGACTGTCAACTCCGCCGCTTAAAGCCAATACGACCTTTTCTTTCATTTAATCGAGCGTTTACTTTCCGATTTTTTCTTTGTTCAAAACGGAATGAACGGCTTTCAATCCCTCCTTATCGGCAATGATTTTTATATCCGTCTTTGGCTCTGTAATCACTTCCGCCTGCCCGTCGATGTTTTCCTTTACGGATTTCACGGCATTGGGATTGACATAAAGATTATTCTTTTCGTTCAAACGGATAAGGTAATTCCCGTCCGTGCAATCAAGTATTTGGTCGTACGAATTGAAACATGTCAATCTCTCTCCGTTTGACAATACAACGCATGTTTGTTTCCCCAATGGATAAAGGCAAACGATTTCTTCGGCTGCAATCCCCCTTTCCTTATCTCTCAATCGCAGTATTATCTTGTCGGAAATCAATACATCGGCTTTCCAAACCTGCACTCTCATCTTCCTTTTCGCTTGGTCGGTGTAAGTCCACACTCCGTTCTTCTTGCCTGACGAGTATTGTCCCTCAATCCTTAATTGTTTATCGGAGTAATAATTCCGATAGTCACCCTCTTTCATGTCATCAACGTAGGTATATGTCTGAAATCCCTCGGCGTAAAGATACTTGTAATTCTCCCCGTTCTTTTTGCCTTTCTTGTAATTGATTTTCTCCAACACATTTCCCTTGGTGTCCCATATCGTTTCCTCACCCTCTTTCAGCCCCTCCTTGTATGTTTCTTTGCTTAGAAGTTTGCCATCGACAGAGTAATAACTCCAAACACCGTTCTTTTTCTTGTTGAGATACTCTCCGCTGCTCATGACCTGCCCTTTGCGATAATACACTTCGCAGTACCCCGTCTTGCAATCGCCCTTATAGCTTATTTTCTCTTTCAAACTGCCGTCCTTATTATAGTACTTGAAGTCCCCTACCTCGCAATCGTCCTTGAACTCACCCTCATACTTCAACTTTCCGTCGGAATAAGTCTTCGACCAGCGCCCCTGCTTCCTGCCTTTCGCATCGACATTGTTCTGAGCATTCGCATCGACGAGAGCAAATAACAAGCCCGTCAACAAAAACAAACTACTTAACTTTACTATTCTTTTCATATTCCATGTATTTAGCAAATTCCAAAAGCGAACCGAACCTTAAATCTATCCTTTCAGGGTGTCTGCGGGCTTCCTCGCAGTTATCGGATATGTGAACGGTGTGCATCTTCAGCCTTTTCCCGAAAACCAAATCGCTGAGGCTGTCTCCGACCATTATACTGTCCTTGAAATTTATCATCGGGAACATTTTCTTTGCTTTCAAGCCCATTCCCACCGACGGCTTCCTGTCGAAGGGATTGCTCTTGGCGAGTTGAGGACAGTGAAAAACATAATCCACTCTTCCTCCTGCGTTTTGAATTTCCGTTCTCATCTTCCCGCATATCGCCTCGAAGTCCTCCTCGCTCATAAGCCCCTTTCCTATGCCTTGTTGATTGGTTACGATTACTATCTTGTCGAAATACTTTGCGAAAATCGCAAAAGCCTCCGGCACTCCCTCCAAAAAGCGGAACTCTTCGGGCGTTTGAATGTATCCTCCGTGCTTTCGCACATTTATAACCCCGTCTCTGTCCAAGAACAAAGCCGTTGCCTCACTCGCTCTCCTCATTTCCCTTCTCCTTTTCCGAATAAACTCTCTTCGACAAGCTGACAGATGATATGACCTATCATTATGTGAGCCTCCTGTATGCGAGGCGTGTCGCCGGAAGGCACGTCTATAAGAATATCGCTTCGTTTTCCCATTTCACCGCCGCCCATTCCCGTCAGCGCAATGACGAAAGCGTTTTTCTTTTTGGCGGTTTCGAATGCGTTAACCACGTTACGGGAATTGCCGGAGGTGGACAGACCCACCAGAACGTCGCCTTCATCGCAGAAAGCCTCGACTGCCCGTGCGAAAACCAAGTCATACGAATAGTCATTGGCAACTGCGGTCAGGTAAGAAGTGTTTACATGCAACGCTTCCGCCGCAAGAGGCGGGCGATCGAAGTAAAACCGTCCCGAAAGCTCCGCCGCCAAATGCTGAGCGTCGGAAGCACTTCCGCCATTGCCGCAAAAGAAAACGCGATGCCCCTTTCTGAAAGCCCCGCTTATCGTTTCCGCAGCCTTTTCCACCCTTTCCAACAACGCAGAGTTCTCTGCGATTTCCCTTTTAAGCTCTATGCTCTGTTCGATTATGCTTTTCGTCTTCATCATTCAAGTTCAGTTCTTTCTCAATCAAATAAACATTCCTCGTAGGCGAGTTTCTGCCAATCAGTTCCGCCACAAATCCGGTCAGAAACAGCTGTGTTCCCAACACAATCGTAACCAATGCCAGATAGAAATAAGGAGAATCGGTAACCAAACGCATCATCTCTCCGTTATTCAGAGCAACCAGCTTCTGAATTCCCAGAACCATCGCCGAGATTATGCCGACAAAGAACATCAAACTGCCCAACAAGCCGAAGAAATGCATGGGTTTCTTTCCGAATTTGGAGACGAACATTATCGAAATCAAGTCCAAGTACCCGTTTACGAAGCGATTCATTCCGAATTTGGAGACTCCGAACTCCCTTTTCCTATGTTGAACGACCTTTTCGCCGATTTTATTGAATCCTGCCCACTTTGCAATCACGGGAATGTACCTGTGCATCTCGCCATAGACCTCAATCGACTTCACGACCGCCCTTTTGTAAGCCTTCAAGCCGCAATTGAAATCGTGCAACCTTATTCCCGAAAGCAATCTCGTCGTTGCGTTGTACAGTTTCGAGGGAATATTCTTCGCAATCGCCGAATCGTACCTCTTTTTCTTCCAACCCGACACCAGATCATAGCCTTCCTCCATTATCATTCGGTACAATTCCGGCACTTCATCGGGACTATCCTGCAGGTCAGCGTCCATTGTAACCACCACATCGCCCTCTGCATGCTCGAAACCGACGTTCAACGCCGCCGATTTGCCGTAATTACGTCTGAATTTCACCCCTTTGACACAGGGATTCGCCGAAGAGAGCTTCTCGATCGCCCTCCACGAACCGTCTTTGCTCCCATCATCGACCATTATCACCTCATACGAAAAGCCGTTCGCCCTCATCACCCTGTCGATCCACGCTTCGAGATGCGGAAGCGACTCTTCCTCATTGAATAACGGCACAATTATCGATATATCCATTCCTTTAACGATTTGATTTCATTCATTCACAATCCGATTCCGCCGATTTGCAACGTAAATTCCTCCTTTTCCGAAAGAAAAACGCAAGAACCGCAGCCCAAACCGCCGAAAACGCACCACCAATCAAGGCAACCGAAAACGCAATATAGGAAGGCCGAACCGTTTCCATGAGCTTCTCCTCGCTCAAACCGCCGTTCGCCACCTGCCTTCTCTGCAAATCCAAACACCTTTGCTGCATTTCGGCATCTATACCTATAATATATATGTACATAAAGGCGGAATAAATCATCAAACCCACGATTGCCGTCAGCCAAACGAAAGAAAACCGCCCCCAAAAGCCCGCTTCCCTGCCCTGAACCGAGCATTTGAAACGCCAAAAGCCCAAAAGCAAAACGGCAAACAGCACTCCGCATTCCGCAAACCCCATCGGAGCCGCCGCAGGCATCGAAACCCACCACCGAACGACCAAAAACACCGACAAAATCACGCCTGTCAGAATTCCGTAACGCAGAACCAAGCCACCAAAGCCCATTTTCACACTCTGCAAACCGTCCTTTTCCTTATTCATCGCACCGTATTTATACTGCAAAACCGCCTAAACACAACCTAATCACGCCAGTTTCCGTTACCATTATCGAACGTTCCCGATCTGCGATTGCCGTTTCTCGTAAACACAAAGGCTATCAACAAAGAGTAAAAGAAGTTTCCCAAGAAGTCGAAAAAGAAATTCGAGAACACGAAAGCCACTTCCACAATCCTATAAACGCCGTCATCATTCAGCACATCGGCGTAATCGCCATACCCATCCGCCAAAACAGCCATCTGATTCAAAGCATCCTGAATCAAAGAAGGATTGATTTTCGCAATCAAAACCACCGTATATAAAGTAAAGAAAAGCGACATCACAAGGCTCACAAGCGACAATAAACCCAAGGAACGACCGAAACCCGGTTGCAAAGAAGGATTATCACGCCTGAATTTGGTGTAAACGAAAATCAAAGACGAAATAACGATAAGCGAATACGCCAAAGTCTGGAAGAAATTCCCCGAAAAATGAAGCACCGCACTCAGGATTTGAAACAGAAATACGCCGCATCCGAACACCGAACCCCAATAAAACGCAAACCTCGAAAAGCCCTTTTTCATTTCACGACACCGTTTTTATCACCCGCAACAGCCGAAACAGAAACACAAACAACCCGTTCCGCATTGCAATTCAACGAGCAAAGATACCACATTCCCGCAAAACACGCACAGCAAAAACCGATATTTCTTTACAAAAACAACATAAACCGACAAGAATGCGAAAATTTTCCGACACAGATTTGCCCGTTGCCGACGCCGAAACGGCACATTCCGACACGGATTTCTCGTTTCGCAACACCGTTTCCACGTATCCGACATGTTTTCAAGCATTTTCAAACCATCGCAGCAGCCTTTCAAGCATAAGAAAAAGCACTTTCCAATGTCTGAAAAAGCACTTTCCACACCCGAAAACGCCGAATTATCGTCCGAAAAAAAGCAATCCTACTTCAAAAACACCACCATCCATCATCGAAAACTTCAAAAAAATAATTCATTTACACAATAATCGAACACAAAACAACGTTATTCGAGAAACAAAAAGCAAATGTTCCGACAGCGGAACGCAGTAATAACAATCAAATAACACAGTTATGCCCATAGGATACGTAAAAGTAAAGAGACTGATTTCGGTCGGTCGCAATCCGGGAGAGAAGTTTTTGGCACGCATTTTCAGGGAAAAGCCAATCGGATTAAGCGAAATCGCAAAACGAATAGCCGATCATTCGGCATTAAGCGAGGGCGATGTAATGTCGGTATTGAAGAATTTCGAGAGCGAAATGATGTATTCCCTCTCGCAAGGCAAAGCAATACAGTTGGGAATCCTCGGAAACTTCACGCCTGCCATCAGTTCCAAGGCCGTAGATAGCGCAGATGCAGTCACGGTTGACACGATTCGAGGCGTGAAAGTGAACTTTCGCCCCTCCACAGAGCTGAATACACAGATGAAAAAGGCAGGATTCAGATTGGTCGATCTCTCTGTCGGAGGCCTGCAAGAGTAAAAACGCAACTCGAAAACGAAGATCGGAAAACGAAAAACGAAGAAAACGTAACACGAAAAGCAAATAACACTCGTGTTAAGTTTGAATTGATTGCGTCCGACGCAAGTCGGAAGGAGGCGGATACGAAGTCCGCCTCTTTCATTTCCTCACTTCCCGACACCATTCCCCCCATTCCCAACCGAATTCCCTCGCTTTCACACACCATTACCCCGTTTTACGACGCAATTCCCTCATTCCACGACACCATTCTCCCCCATTCCCAACACCATTACATCGTTCCACGACATGATTTCACCTTTTTCCGAATGCGATTTCAACAAATTCACACACCATTTCCACATTCCCAACCCCATTTCCCCACTTCACGACGCAATTCCCTCATTTCCGGACTATAATTTCGACACTTCCACATAACATTCCCTCATTTTCAAACACCATTCCCCCACTTCACGACACCATTCCCTCATTTTCAAACCAAAATTTCGGCAAGTCCACACACAAATCGACCGTTCCCCAACCCGGATATGCCGTTTCCCAACAAGGATTGCTTGATTTCTCTTATTATTCAGGCGGTTACGAGGTTTATTTACGGCTGTTGCAATGTTGTTTGCGGCGAAAACGTATGCGGTTGCGGTGATTTGGAAACATGAAACGGCTGTTTTCGGTCAGATTTCGGCGAAAATGTGATGCGACATGGCGTTTTCGTGGTGAAGTTCGGTGTTATTCGACTTAAAAATGTCGAAATTAGTTGTCGAAACGGCGAAATCCGATGTCGAAATGCCGAAATAATAGCGAGTTATGCAGAAATATGATATAGTTTCCATTGTTTCCGAGTTGGTTTCAGGCGAAAATATGGTGCGAAATCGGCAAAATCCTGTGCGGTTGCGACGAATGCTGTGGCTGTTTCCTGCATTTTTGTTGCCAAGGTGGCGAAATGGTGGTGCGATTGCGGCGGTTGGTGGTGTGGTTGCGGGGTTTTCGTGTTTGGTTTCTTTATGATTTAGGGGTGGATGTGGCGTTCGGAAATTTGTAAATTTCAATTTCTTTAACTCGATACGGCGTTTCTTTT